>OIXL01000443.1_pt1 | contig 21357 bp, 16 predicted proteins | sample 1587761 | NCBI WGS metagenome assembly OIXL01 (sample SAMN03283246) | human gut metagenome | biome: human-associated habitat; material: feces | host: Homo sapiens | place: Peru | collected 2012 | reverse complement strand
ACAACGAAGGGAAATCCAACACTTAAGAGTACGCTGATACAAAGTGCGAAGGTGGCTGCTCGCAAAAAGAACTCATTCTTTAAAGCCCGGTATCAAAAGATAGCGGCGAGGCGAGGTGCCAACCGCGCTAGTGTGGCTGTAGCTCATTCCATGCTTATTGCAATCTATCATATTCTCAAGTCCGGTGAAAGGTTTAAAGATCTTGGAGAAGATTATTACAACCAGTTCAATAAAGAAAAGAAGAAAAAATACTACTTGAAAAAACTGACAAAGCTGGGAGTGAATTTGAAGGAAGCCACACTTTCGATTTCGATTCAGGCAGCTACATAGCGCTCATAAGTTTTTAATGGGAAGTTATAGAGGGGAGCTTTTTGCGCCATTTTTCAATCACGAGATGTTTTCATAGTAAAGGAGAATAGATCCGCGCCCTCCGGATCCTCCGCGCAGTACGGGATGCGGCCCGAGAGCCCATCCATCTGCCAGAGATTCCACGCCACCTTATTTGTCATCTTTCGAAGGAAAGAGGCGGGCGCCGCCTCCTCCCACTTCGAGAAGTAATGCTCCATCACCGTCTTCATGATATTCACACGGGCGATCAAGAGATTGTCTCCCTGAAACTCATAGCCATACGTTGCTTCCACCGCGCGGAGTGCCCAGTGCTGCCAATCCTCTCTCGTCTCCGTAAAGTGCGAGATCGCAAGGAGCTTCCGATCAAGCAGTCCGCGGCGGGAAGAAACTTCGATTTCTTCCCCTGTCGATACATCATAGCGCTCGGCCAGATAGGGTGCCTCTCCGCAGGTGATTTCCAGACGCCGGCTGTCCACATACCGCTGCCAGCGCGGTGTCTTATGTCCCTTCTTCTGCCAAAAGAGCGCATCCAGATCCTCCCACACGTCCGGCTCCATCTTTTCTACGCTGAACCAGTCTCGATCGAGCGCGTCATTCATGAAATCACAGACCCAGCGCGGCGTAAAGACTTCCCCATGCCGCCTCGTGCGGCTCGACTGCTGCTCCGCCGCCTTCCGCGCCCGCGTTTTCACAAGCGAAATCTCCGCAAGCTCGATTTCCCGCCCGCGTCCATACGCTTCGCCCTCCGTCTCATAGGCATCCGTCGCCCAGAGGATATGGCGTCCCGTGGTCTTGTCCGCGAGCAGCTTCTCCATGAGCCCCATCATAGAGAGCTCTCTGATATCCTTCTGTATATCGATCAAAGGCTCACCTCCTGTCTGTTTCTTACAGTATAGCATAAATAAGATCCACGTTCCTCACTTTGCATCCGCATCGCGGATGCAGCAGCGCTGCGCGCCGTCCATCACCCCTGCTCCCCACTTGCCCCTTCCTCTGGAAGGGGCAAGTGGGGAGCAGCGAGGCGGGGTTGGCTCGCGCTATTGTTAAAATGGCATTTTCTCCGCATCACCATTTCTCATTTCGCATCAAAAAAGACGCCTCAATAGGCGTCTTTCTTTAGTCCATTTTCGCGGCAAGCTCGTCCCATTTCTCATAGAGAGCTTCGAGCTTTTTCTGTGCTTCGTCATACTCGGCGGCGAGGTCTGCATAGTTGTCCGGATTCATGCTCATCTGCGCGGTGTACATCTTGACCGTCGCTTCGAGGCGGCCGATCTCCATTTCCACATGGCTGAGCTTTTCCTTTTCTACGGCCGAGACTTCCTGCTTCTTCTGGTGTTCCTTCTCAGGCGCAGTCTTATCTTCCTCCGGCTCTTCTTCTACAGTCTCTTCCCCGCTGCGGTCTTTTTCAAAGGCTTCGAGGTCGAGCTTTTTCTCTTTATAGTAGCTGTAGTTTCCGAGGTACTCGGTGAGCTTTCCATGTTCCATTTCTACGATGCGGGTCGTGATCTTATCTAAGAAATAGCGGTCATGAGAGACGACGAGTGAGGTGCCGCCGAAGGCCTGGATGGCCTGCTCCATGATCTCCCTCGTAGGGATATCGAGGTGGTTCGTCGGTTCGTCGAGGATGAGAAAATTCGGTTTCTCGAGAAAGAGGCACAGGAGCGAGAGACGTGCCTTCTCTCCGCCGGAGAGCATGGCGACCTGCTTGAATACGTCATCGCCGCGGAACAGGAACATGCCGAGGATATTTCTGGCTTCCTTCTCTCCGAAATTGAAGGTGTCACGCACTTCATCAAGGACGGAAAGCTCGGGATGGAGTCGCTCCTGCTCCTGCGAGTAGTAGCCCATCTTCACATTATTGCCGAGCTGGATGATGCCGCTGTCTGCCGTCTTTTCTCCCGTGATGAGCTTTAAGAGCGTAGTCTTGCCTGCACCATTCGGCCCGATGAGGCCGAGGACTTCGCCTTTCTTGAGATGAAGATTCAGATTGTCAAAGATCAGGTGATCCTTGTAGGAGGCTTTCGCACGCACGATGTCGAGCACCTTCTCCGCGCATTCCTGCGGCGGATCGAAGTGGAAACGGAGCGTCGCCTGATGGACAGGCTTATCGAGACGCTCGAGGCGGTTCAGCTGTGACTGGCGGCCGCGCGCCTGCTTCGCCTTGATGCCTGCCTTGTAGCGTCGGATATACTCTTCCGTTTCCTTGATGTGCTCCTGCTGCTTGTCGTAAGCCTTCTGGTAGGCTTTGTCCTGGTTCGTCTTTGTCTCCAGATAGCGCGAGTAGCCTCCGCGGAAGCTTCGGATATGATGGTTCTCCAGATCGATGATCCCCGTCGCCGCTGCATCCAGGAAATAGCGGTCATGGGAGATCATGAGAATCCCGCCTTTGTACGAGCGCAGGTAGTCTTCGAGCCACTCGAGCATGCCCATGTCGAGGTGGTTCGTCGGTTCGTCTAGGAGAAGGAAATCCGGATGGCGCACGAAGGCGGCGGCAAGGTTGATACGGACCTTCTGCCCGCCGGAGAAGGCGTGGATATCTCTGTCCCAATCCTCCTCTCTGAAGCCGAGCCCGGTCAGGATCTTTTTCGTCATCGACTCATAATCATAACCGCCTAAGAATTCAAATCGCTCTTCCGCCTTGCCATACTGCTCAATGAGCTTCTCATCGTCCTTGTGCTGCTCGAGCTCTTTCGTCAGCGCTTCGATGCGATCTTTATAAAAGAGGACATCCCGCCACGCCTCCTCCATTTCCTCGCGGATGGTATGGGAGGTGTAATTGAAATCCTGACGGAGGTAGCCGATGATGGCACCGTCGCTCGCCTTGACGGAGCCTTTATCATATTCCTCATCACCGCGAATGCATTTCAAGAGCGTCGTCTTGCCCGCGCCATTCGCACCGACCAGACCGATGCGTTCCCCGCTTCGAATGTCAAAGGAAACATTTTCAAAGACAGTCTTGATGCCGAAGGATTTCGACAGACCGTTGATACGTAGAATTGCCATAGTAATACTCCGTGGCCGGCATGTAGCATGTCGGTCTATAAAAATAGTTTATAGGTTCAGGGTTAGCCCGTGGGTCGGAACGCCCCTTGATTGGGGATGAAAACCTCACTTGAATGAGAAATTAGAAATGAGAAATGAGAAATGGTGGTGCGGCGCATAAAAACACGGAAGCGCCGCAGAGGTTTGAAACTGGCGGTTTTCTCGTATCGCAAACCTAATCCCTAGCCACTAATCCCTAGCTACCAGTCACAAGTCACTAGTCACTAGCCACTCATCCCTTCTTTCAAACTTGTGGTGATATCCCTTCCCCATATCGTCATCCCGAGCGCAGCCGAGGGATCTTTCTTGCACTGCGCTCAGTATCACATAAGCACATACAGGGAAACGACGCCTTGGTGCTACGTATTTCTGCTTTCGCACATCCATCGTTTATCGGTCTGCAAGGAAGATTTCTCGCTTCGCTCGAAATGACGATACGGAAGCCGGATGTCTCCGCCGCAGCATAAATCTGGCGATGCCCGTAGAACTGCGATGGCAGGTTTCCCTCGTATCGTCAGCCTTCCCCTCGAGGGGAAGGTGCCCCGTAGGGGCGGATAGGGCACGAGCGGTATGAAAGACAGATGAGGAAAGCGGAGAAGCGCGCGGCACATGTGGTGAAAGCGTGAGTCTTAGGCCGCGAATGACAAAGATTTCTCGCTTCGCTCGAAATGACGATACGGGAGTCTGATGTCTCCTAGTCCCCAGTCACTAGCTACTCCCCCTCTTTATTCGATCACATCCGCCCTGATAAGTATAATGATTTCCGACTCCTCCAGACTTTTCCCATGACTTTGGAAGAGTTTTCCCAGAAGCGGGATGTCTCCTAAAATGGGTACTTTGCGGAAGGTTTTCCCTTCTTCCTTATCAATGAGGCCGCCGATAGCAAGAAGCTGCCCGGATGCCAGACGCACCATCGTATTCGCCGAACGCGTGATGATGCGGTACGCTTTCATCTCAGGGACAAGGTAGGGAGTCGAGACTTCAGCTTCCACATCAGCGGTGATTTCATTGTTCGCGCTGATAATGGGGGTATATGTGAGCTTGATGCCGGCGTCTTTGTACTCCGTCGTCGTGGTCTTCACGCCATTTTCCATATGCTCGACGATGACAGGGATGCGGCTGCCAATCAGGATGTCAGCTTTCCTGCCATTCATCGTGACAACGTGCGGCTTGGCCAGTACTTTTGCCTTGCCTTTGGTGACCAGTGCATTCAGATTTGCCTGGAAGAAGAAGGTGTAGGGATGCCCGCCCGGCGCACGTCCATAGGAAATTCCGGCATAGCCATCAGGGATCGTGACGTCCCAGCCGCTTTTTTCAATGTTTCGGATCTTGGGATTTCCATCACTGTCGTACTTGATATTTCCATCTTCTCCCATCACATAATGCTGCTCCGTCCAGCTGTCACGGTCATAGTCCGCACTGCCGGTGAGGCTTTTGAAATTCCAGTCCAGCCCCAGCTCTTTGGCCGAGCTTTTATTGACTGCGATGACTTCCGCCTCCACCTTCACCTGCTTTTCAGGGATATCCATACCGCGAAGGAGTGCATCCACCTGCATCAGCTCGGCAGGCGTCCCACTCACAAGCACGGTATTGGCTGACTGGTTATAAGACACCTTGCCTTTGGATACCATGTCCGTCAGGCTTTCGGCAGCTTCCTTGGCATTCGCATAGGAAAGGCGGTATGACTTCGCAAAGATGCCGGACTCTTTCTCCGTTACGGCGGAAAAAATAATAAGCGTACTTCCCTCTTTCCGCCCGGCAAGTCCACAGGCCGCCATGATGGATGTCATCGCTTCTTCCGGCGTCACATCATCGAGGCTGGCCGTGACCCGCTCCTTCACATGGGAAGAAAAAATGACATTCTCTCCCGTCATCTCCGCGAGCCCTTTCAGCACATCAGCGACAGGTGCATCTTTCACGTGAAGGCTCACCGTCTTCTCCGCCGGCGGTTCCACAAGAGAAATGCTCGGTGCAGGCGTTTCTCTCTTCGGCATATCCAGCGGGCGGGATGCCAGCTCTTCGACCATCGTCTCATGCGCGCTGGTGTCCAGATCCAGCTCCTTGGCGGAAATGCCTGTCCAGAGCAAAAATGCACAGCAAAAAACAGCCCCCGCCGTTCTTATCAGCGGGTGCTGATCGTTAAGACGCCGGAAGCGCTGGCGAGTGTGACTGTCTTTCCCTGTATACTGGAAACATTCCATAGTCCTGCCTGCTCTCCTTCTTTGACCGTGTACGTCACCCCATGGACCTCTATGACCGCTCGCTTCTCACTGCCAAATGACATGACGCCCATGAGACGAGGCACATCAGAGGCATACGACCTATTCTCTTTTGCTGCTCCGGCAGAGGAATGCGCCATGCGAGGCGCTACCGCAGGCAAGGATGCACCTGCGGTTTCTACAGGTATCGCCTTTTCTGTCATCGACTCCATGTGAAAGGGATCAGCAAGCGGCTTTCCCCTGACATACGATGACGCATCATAGACGCGGCGGCTTTCTTCCTGCGGAAGCGCCGAAGAGGAAGAAGCCCCCTCTGACGCAGTCACGGAAGGCATCGCCTTTGGCTTCTCAGGAAACAGTTTCGATGCCGTCCCCACACCCAGCGCACCCCAGAGGATCAGAAGTACCACGCCGGCAAGCCCCAGCGGCAGTGCCCATTTCTTTCTGCCCTCCATGGTGACCTCCAAATATAAGTGACTGGTGACTGGTGGCTGGTGACTAGTCACTAGTCACTAGCTACTAGCTACTAGAACCTGAAGTCCTTCGGCATCAGCATGAACTGGGTTTCTTTTTCGATATCATCGTAGCGGATCCATGCATAGAAGGAATGCATGTCGCGATAGTAAGTCCAGTAGCGATGGTTCAGGCGGCCATATTTGGTATCGACCGTCCATGCCAGACTGAAAGCATCATTCTTCGTCGGCTGCACGCGCACGCCAAAGTCGAGCGGCTTATCACTGGTATACGAGTCGTAGCTATACGGCGTAATGCCATTGATTTCACGATCCGTATAATAGATCCAGCTCTGCACGCTGCGGTAACCGCCGGAAAGCCCCAGGCTGTAATAGGTATTTTTACGGATGATCCCGCCGTTATAGCTGTAGTAATCCTTCATATAGCCGGCACGCCATGAAAAGCGCATGAATTTCCCGAGCTTCCATGGATCACTGGAAAGGTAAGCGTCATAGCTCTTATGCTGTCCTTTGACCCCGCCTTCTTCCCAGTAACCGATGTCCCCCTTCGCCCCCACGTAGAAGCGGGAACCAAAGAGATAGAAATGATTCGAGTTAAATTCCAGCGACGGCCGTTTCTTGACCCAGATACCGCCATCATCATTCGTGCTGCTTTCCTCTTCGGCATAGTGGAAATTCAAGCCGCCAACCGGCGTCTGATAGCGCACACCTACATCCGGTTTGTATCCTGCCTTCGTGTACCAGCGGTTTTCCATATACGCCGTCAGATTCATATCCGCATCGAGCGGGATCTCGATCCGGTTATGCAGTCCGAAACCATTGTCACTGTCAAACATCGGACGCGGGATCAGTGTGAACGGGCTGACCCGCTTCTTCTGAAGGGAACCCTTGTACGTCGAAAGCGTCACAAGCACCGTATTCTTCGCCATGAGTCTCACATTATGCGCGATATACTTATCCCCCGGATAAATATCGATGGAGTCAGCCTCGATGCGATAGTCCGGTACCTTCGCTACCGCATGCTTCGTCGTGAAGTAGCCATGCTCGATCACTATGTGATTGGCATTCTTGTCATATGTACCGCTTTCACCCTGAAAATAGTACGTTCCGCTGTCCCAGCCAGACACCTTTTCAAAATGTCCGACAGCGGCCTTCGCGTCATAGTCAGCGCGCGCCGCCTTGAGATCCGTCGTCGGATTCTTCCAGACAAGCTCCCCCGGGACGACATACTTTTGAGAGATCGTATTTCCATAGACATACTCGGTCTGATAGGTATCCATCATGTGCTTGATCTCTACGCGCCCGAAAGCTGCCACTTCTCCCGTGGTATCATTGTAGCGCATTTTATCAGCCACGACCGTAGCCGGATGCTCTTTGGAAATCCCGGTATCCGCCGTTTCCTTATTCTTTTTCCTGTCTTTATCCTTTTGGACCGTTTCCCGTGTCTCCTGCCCTTCATAGGAAGGACGCAGTACACCATCGCTGACGGAATACTCCACGTGGGTAGTATCCTCTTCCGGCAGCTTGGGGGAAACCGGTGCCTCCGCCGCTTCCGCCGCCAGCGCAGGCAGCAGAAGGGCGGAAAGAAGCACCGCCTTTTTCCAGTTTGTATTATTCATTTCTCATGATTACGACAGAAGCTGCCTCATTATTGGTCTTGGCGGAGTCTGCCTTTTCCTTTACTGTAGAATCCTTTTCACGAGCTGCTTCCAGTTCCGCTTTCGCGCTGTCGCTGATTTCTGCCTTTGGCGCAGGAGATGCAGTCTCCGTCACAGCCGTCGCTGTCACCTGATTATCCTCTACCGCAGCTACGCTGGCAGCAGAAGCCGTGCGCGCAACATGCTTACGGAGAACAATGTGCGGCGCTCCTTCACGAAGCACCAGCCCCTTCGTCGTGACAGGCTGCGCCGTCTGGATATAGAGCTCGCTGCCAGCAGGGAGCACAGCATCCTTGCCTTTGACGAAAAGCCCGCCCACAAGACCGATCGGTCCCAGAGCCAGCGCACCGATGGTGGACGCACCGACAGCCGCTGCTTCCATCTTCAGTTTTTCCTTAGCCTCCGGTCCCAGCACAGTCGGGATCGCTTCGTCATCCACAGAGAACACCTGATCGAAGGACACATTCACCTTGCCGCTGCGGCCAAAGCTCTTCGGGCGGCTGACTTCCGTCACCACGCCGCTCCCCTGTGTACCGCGCGGCAGCACCAGCACATCACCGACCAGGACATCTTCCTGTACCGTGAAGGAAACCGGATCTCCGACCTGGCTCGTCTTGCTGCCCACATCATCATTCAGTGCCACTTTGAAAACCGTATCTGCCGGCAGCTCGACCGTCTTCATTTCATAATGCTGGTCACCATAAACCGCCTGCTCAAGGCTCTGCATACGTTCATCAAGAGCCCCCTTCTTCGCTTCGCCAAGCACCGCTTTTTCCAGATTATCCATGCGAACCGTCAGATTATCCGTGCTGATCTCATCCGTCAGATAGTATTCCATCGCATTCATGCGATTCGAAATCGCCGGGGTGCGGTCATTGTCATTTCTCACCACATCCGCATACAGATTGTCGATACGGTTATCAAGCCCGCTCGCCGATGTATTCCCCACGCCGTAGATCACATTATCCGCCTGATCCGCACGGCCGATGAGAGACCCGCTCTGCACCGAACCATAGAGAACTTCATCTACGCGGTCGATCTTTTCCGCCAGTGTTGCCACGTCCTCTGCCATGACAGGCATCGCCATCAATGCAGCCAGTCCTGCTGCCAGTAATGCTTTTCTCATATATATTCCTCCAAATTCTTTGGGTATAAAGCTAAGGTTTAATGGTTCAGTGTTAGCGTGCCGTCCTTTGATTTCGTGCGTGCGAAAGAGGTTCAGCAGGTTCTATAGGCAGGGCGGGGATGGTGCGGCGTATTTCGTCATCCTGAGCGGAGAAAAACGTCGTATGTCAGGAAATGGCCTATCTGAAACAGGAGAACTGAGTCGAAGGATCTAGGGAAACACCGATTAAATCGTTGTCAGATTTCATTCTTGGATTTTTATACAAAGTAAGGAATCATCTGACACGAATAGCGAGCTATTTAAGGAAGATGATGACGAAGCTATGTATAAAAATCCATATGAAATCCGACTCTGCGATTTAATCAGCGTTTCCCTAGGCACCGCGGAGTATAAATCATGCGATGCCCAAATAGGTATTGTTTCACCAGCCATTGTGCATCCCTAATCCCTAGCCACTAATCCCTAGTTACCAATCACCAGCCACACCTGCGCCTTTACACTCTCACATCAATCACAGCCGACACACCTACGCCCTGCACACGGGAGAACGAGGTCGGATTCACACTATCCATCGGGATGAGCCCCTTGATGCGAAACAGCTTGTCATTCCAGCTGATTTCCAGCTGCCCGACCGCCTTCACCTTCTCTACCTGATCGGCATCGCCGATGACCTGCGCGGCTCCGATATATCCTTTATTTCCAATGCTGACGATCGGCACCACCTTCGTGGCGTAATTCGTGCCGGCGCCTTCCTTCATCATGACCGAATTGATCGCGCTATTGATAGAAGCGCCATATTTATCGACCAGTACCGCGATACCGCCGACCTTGACCACACCGCCAAGGACACTGCCCAGATTGAAAGCCGATACCTGCGTTAATGCGCCCGCACCGATCATCGCCGCCGCCAGTACACAGACCGCTAGTCTTTTCATTTTCATCATCATACCCTCCTTATAGGAAATCAGTTTCACTACAGAAGTTGAACTGCAAGTATCAGACGCCACCCAAACGTTTCCCTGGCGTAGCGCCCCTGATACCACAAAGCTATACTCTCTCAGCCTACAGTTATTTATTATTATACCGTCTTAGAGAGGGTTTGTGCAATAAAAAAGCGCGATTTCAGGAATCGCGTTTTTTTGAATATTCAATCGCACACCTTACGCTAATCACAGCAAGAAAAAGGCATAACGCCAGAGATGTGCCTTCTGCCCTCCCGATACATTTCTTGGTATATCAGATGAACGCTTCTGCCTATTTTAATCGACGCTCCCCGCGGGGGGAGCGTCGGAATCAATGGCAGCTATAAAGGGCTGGATTATTTATTTCAATCCACACTCCCCGCGAGGGGAGCGACTACATCACACAGATCAACACCCCGACCATGGGATGATTTCAATCCACGTTCCCCGCGAGGGGAGCGACGGCTATGGTATGCGCTCGGTGGTGTCATCTATCTATTTCAATCCACGCTCCCCGCGAGGGGAGCGACTACAAACATCCGCCTTACCGTCAGATTTCAGGACATTTCAATCCACGCTCCCCGCGAGGGGAGCGACACAGGAATTTAAGGATATGCTTCCTGTCTTTGACATTTCAATCCACGCTCCCCGTGGGGGGGCGACACCGTCCTCCCTATTATGCTTTGTACTATATCATATTTCAATCCACGCTCCCCACGGGGGGACCGACAGTAGACGCGCCGGGATAGTCCTGTTGTCCGTTATTTCAATCCACGCTCCCCACGGGGGGAGCGACCTTACTATGATGAGTTTTTGCATTTGACGGATGAAATTTCAATCCACGCTCCCCGCGGGGGGAGCGACCCTAGACACCGGCGGATTGTCCTGAATAAATTGAGCGATTTCAATCCACGCTCCCCGCGGGGGGAGCGACTAGTTACGAGCCATAATAGCAGACGAAGCACCAGCGATTTCAATCCACGCTCCCCGCGGGGGGAGCGACATATCACCTCATCAGAAGTGGTCAACAAGTCCAGATTTCAATCCACGCTCCCCGCGGGGGGAGCGACCAGAGCGAGAGATCTGCGCCTTCGGGATCTGTGAATTTCAATCCACGCTCCCCGCGGGGGGAGCGACACTACTTTTGGCGCATCTTCTGGCGGTAGTTACATTTCAATCCACGCTCCCCGCGGGGGGAGCGACGTCCAGGAGGTAAAAAATGCCGTGGTTTAAAAGTAAAATTTCAATCCACGCTCCCCGCGGGGGGAGCGACAACGGCCTCGTCTTTAGTCAAATACCGATAACCGATTTCAATCCACGCTCCCCGCGGGGGGAGCGACCTGGCCGCCTCAGGCTCTACGCTGATAATGGGGGATTTCAATCCACGCTCCCCGCGGGGGGAGCGACAAGCGCAACTATTAAAAGTAACATTGCCAATAGTATATTTCAATCCACGCTCCCCGCGGGGGGAGCGACTGTACAGTCAAAGCATGCAGCAATGACCGTATAAAACGGAGTACTTTGCGCGAACCACATTTTCTCTATTCCAAGAATGCGTGTTTTTCGCCCATTTTCCCCCTGTGTGCTACTACTTCGCGCACAAAAAATCAGAGAATCATAGTTTCATTCGGATCATATCCCGGCTTGGCACCTATGTGCTTCACCTTAGACTGGTATCGATTCCCCAGATTGTAGAACCGTATGCTATCAGACTCCTTGTCCATCAGCATTTCCAGCGTGGCACGAAGTGAGACGGCCTGCGCCTCATCCACCTGACATTCGAAGACGGAATTCTGTACACGCTGGCCATGAGCTTCGCAGCATTTGGCTACTTTCCGAAGGCGTTTCTGTCCTGCAGATGTCGTGGTATTTACATCATAGGTAATCAAAAGAAGCATGTCATCACTTCCATAGAAAAGGCGGATACCCATCCAGGTCTCCACGAATGTAACGGGCCAGCAGCAATGCCTGCACATAAGGGATCAATCCCCAATATATTTTCTCGCCGAGGAATGGATGTGTCAATGTTTCCTTCTTCCGTTCCTGCCATTTGCTGAGAAAAGTCTTACGTCCCTCTGCATTCAGCAAGACAGCGCCATCCTCCATCGGCTTGAAGCAGGAAGCCGGTAAAACTCGGTTATTGACCAGTGATAAGACGAATCGATCGGCATATACACTTCGAAGCTCTTCCATGAGATCCAATGCCAGTGACTGCCGCCCAGGGCGGTCTCTATGCAGGATGCCGATGTAGGAGTCCATGCCCGCCGCTTCTATGGCAGAGGCACAGTCATGGGCAAGAAGTGTATAGGCAAAGGAAAGCAATGCATTCACTCGATCAAGCGGCGGTCGTTTATTCCTTCCGTGGAAATAGAAATGCTTCTTGTCATGCAAAATGAGCGTATCAAAAAGAGAAAAGTAGGATGCAGCGGCATTCCCTTCTATCCCACGGAGGTGATCCAGTGAGTCTGCCTTGGCTGCTTCTCTGGCAGCAGTCTGCAAATCCTGTATCACTGCTTGAAAGCAAGCGGCATCGACGGACAATGGATGGTCCCGCAGGAAGCGCATAAGTACGGTACGGCCATTGAGAATTTTCCCTGCGATCATGGTACGCGCAATGGCAAGACCACGAGGCTCTTCTTCGGATATACGATACTGTTCTTTTCTGAGAAGCACATTTCCCGCGGTCAGTCCCTGAGCGCGCGCCAGAAACTTTCCCTGCGGTGTCAGAAAGCAAAATCCGATATGCCGCTTCACGCAGGCACCAAGAAGCGCAGGGCTCGCACCTTTGTAGCCAAAGTACAGAATGTTTTCCAAATTGATCAACGGTATTCGCTGGAGTATTTCATTTCCTTTCCATGCTGCCACATTTTCATTATCCAAAGACAGGTACAAATCTTCTGAATTGACAAAAAGCGTATTGAGCAGTTTCCTCATGGCAGCTCCTCCCCCAGTGCCTTTTCCATATAGCCCCGCACTGACTGAACGCGGCACAGCTTAGGCAGACAAAGTCCCTTCAGGGAGCAGGACTGACACTTCTTGGAAGTTTTGACTTTGGGCGTGCGCCCTCGGTGAAACAGTTCATGCATTTCTCTCAAAGCCGACTTCACGCTGCTCCTGATATCCTCATCAAGGTCGATCTTTCGCCGTCTCCGTATTTCGTGGTAGTAAAGAAATCCGTATGGGATCCGGCATTGTAACATTTCTTCCAGACACAAGGCTTCGGCACAGAGCTGAAAAATATCTGAATCATCTTCTTTATCCTTGCCCCTTTTGTACTCCACCGGTACTGCCTGCCAAAGCCCTCTGTGACCGTGAAGCGGTACGCCCTCCTCAGAAGATAAAAACTCTACCACATCGCATTGTCCCGTGATGCCCAGTGTGGGAGAAGCTACGCGAAGGCCTCTCGTCACCAGTATGCCCGGGCGTTTTTCTATGAAATCATCCTTATGCGCATTTTGATGAATGACCTCCCCTTCCGCAGTCAGCCGGTTCTCCTGCCATTGCTGCTCGATGTGAATCAAGGCCCATTGTCTCCGGCAAAACATAAAATGCTGGATGCCGGAAATCATCAGGTAGTCATTTTCCGCGCAGCTCATATTTTACGCTCACAGGTGACTCCCTGCGGCATATTTTCTGTATCGACCTGTACTTCATAGTCACTGTAGGAGCGCGGCGGAGTATGCGGATCCTTTCTTGCTACATGTACTCGTTCAAACAGTTTGTAAGAAGGGGCATTCCCCAGTTCGCTGGCATGCTTGAAGACGATGAGCTCGCGCACCGCCATATTTCCTCTCGCGGCCGAATGATCATTTTCGAACATATTGATGATGGCCTGCCACAAAAGGGCAAGATCGTCTTCACTGAAGTGCGTCACTTTTCTTGCCAGATTGGCAGAAATGTAGCCTTCGACCTGGTACAGGGCATAGGGAACAATAAACTTGCGCCCGATTTCCGTCTTTTTACTTTGCGCATCTTTTTCTGTCGTGATTGCCACTCGCGTCAGTGTCACTTCCTGCGGAGCAATCGGATCGATGCTTCTGGCAAACCCAAGCTGGACAGGACCACGCACCTGTCCACAGTTCAAAGCGCCTTTCATAAAGGTGGTCATGACAGCCCCGAAAGTACGAATATCAAAGAAATTGGAACACATGAAGTCCCGCAGCAGGCTGTCTGCATTCGGATTTTTCTTTTTGGCCGTTTTGATATCATCGACACCGACATACGCCAATGCTTCTTTATCGCTCTGTTCCAGCGGTACGTTTTCTTTGATGTAGATCCGATACCCAGGCTCATCTTCCTTGGCTGCTTCCACATAGTTTCTGATTTTACGTTTCAGGCAGACATCTGTCACAAGGCCAAGCCCCGTTTCCGGATCCACACGCGGCATATTCCCCGCATCCGGATCTCCATTGGGATTGCCATTCGTCACATCGAAAAGAACCACGAAATCGTATCTGTTATGAATCACTTCTGCCATTTGCTTATTCCTCCTCTTTACCTTTATATCTTGCCTGTGTTTCCTGATAATAACCAAGGATAAATGTGCCTTGTTCTTCCGATGTCAATCTGGATGGAAACGGAATGCCTTCCTCCGGCATGATAATTTTATCCATTAAAGCGCCCATTTTCTTTTTAAAATAGACAGCCTTTCCTTCATCGAGCTTAGAGAGATGCGTATTCGCCAGCTTCAGCAGGATGGGGAATACGGAAGCCGGTGTAGCACAGGCAGAATTAAAATACCGTTCCTTGATGGTGGTGTTGATCGTAGGGTTCGCACTCTGCTGGATATTTTCCAGCAGAGAAAACATCCGCCCCAATACATAAGAAATATCATTGCAATTCTCATTGAGTGCCATTTGTAATTTTCCCTCCCATTGTTCTTTACCATTTTTCAAAAGGTACGCTTTGATGAAAGCCGCCTTGGTATGGCTGATTTTCTGAATGGCTGATTTCCCGCCTTCCGCGTCTTTATCCCGGTCAGCAAACACACGAAGCAGGATGTTTTGGAATACAGACTCAGGATACTTTGTATTCTGCAGCACGGCTCTGAATAAACTGCCCGCCATCAGAGGTGAAGCCGCCTGTTCTTTGCCATTCGGGTTCGCTGTCGCCTTGAGCGTTTTCCACAGGGGAATATTTTGTTTTTCCCAAGATGGCCCCTCAAGTTTCATTCGATCCTGATGAAGCGATAGATTCGTCACCAGTTCGCGGAATGTGTTCCTTAAAAACAGCCTGACAGAAATTCTGGCTGCATTAGGCGCCAAGCCCAAAATGTAAAACGGCTCATCTGGTGATATCTCGATGCCTTCCAAATCTACAGGAAGCCCATCTCTCATGTGGGTAACGATCGTATCAAGCGTATGATCATCAAGCCCTGCATCATTTCCCAAGAAAGACATCATGAAATCCTGACAGGCAGAGATACCATGCTCTGACCAGTATACGATGGTCGTGTCTCCTATGATCTGGCTGTGACTTCGATCAGCAAGCAATGCATTGAGTGCACTGCCGTAGGCGAAGGCTGCCCGCTCACTGACCGGTGCATTTTTTCCCTGCTCGCCGTCTCCCCCATAGGAGCAGAAGGCAGGTGCATTAAATGATACCAGATTCGCCCCAGCCGTCTGCGCTCCAAGCACCCCCTTTATTTTGGGATGAAGCAAGGCGATTTTCTGATTTTCCACACCTGTAATCAGGCACTGCCCCGCCGGAAATTCATCATCTCCATCCCCCTCACGGGCTTCTTGAAAATCTTCCCATGCTTTTTTTATTTCTTCATCTTCAATGGCATCTACGCCATCTACTTGAAACACAAAGTTGCTCCCAGCTATAATATCCTCCAAATTTTCTTGAATCCATGAATCTTCTTCTGCCTTATCAAATCCCCAAGTATCAAAGAAATGCAGAATAGCCTTAGCCACGGGAGAATGGCAATGTTCCAAAACTTGATGATGCAGCATTTTGGCTGCTTCGAAGCACTGGATGGTTCTTTGGACTTTCCCCTTGTCATCAACAGCCAAAAAATAGCTGGAATTATCACACAGAAAATTGGCTTTTACGCCGGAAGAACGAGTCACGGGCAGCGGTACGCACATTTCACAAGGCACTTCACGCTCCGTTTTCCCTCTCTGTACCTTTTTGCGGGCAGAAATGATTCCACAGAGATGCCCCTCTTTATCGAGCAGAATGCGGTGACTGACTTTGGCTATTCCCCATCCTTCTGCTTGAATTTTTCCCTGCTTGCAAAGCTCCTCATATAAGTGAACCAACGCAGTAAGTATCATCGATGCACCTCGCAATTCCGAAGATCCATAACCCCTTTTTCTAATCTGGCATGGAAAAACCGGGGTGTGATGTGCTGTAAATCAGAGAAATCCATATCATACAGCATAAAGCCAAGATCTTGTGTGACAGGGTAAGGGATCACGGTCTCATCATCCTCTACCAGACGGAAGCCTGCCGGAAACTCTCGGCATCCCAAGTACGGCTGATGATAGCATTGGCCTTTTCTCGCACGGCGGCAGAGCATTTCCCTGAATTTTCCCGCATTATCACTGGCATTGGCTTTCTCTGTCATTTCAAAGTGTACATGAATACAGTACCTAACATTTTTCAAGATCAAGGCTGCTCTCTGCTGAATGTCTTCCTTTGGACATAGATACATGGCTTTTCCCTGTCGGGCGTTTCCTGCAATGCTCGACACATTGATTTTGGATTTCACTTCATTTCTTCTGACATTCGTCATCTGGATAGGATTCATGACATCGATCTCGTCGATCACATACCGAAGTCCCGGATGCCAGAAGATCGCTTCGACAAGTCCGCGTGCCGCAGATGGCGTCATCACGTCATAAGATACTCGTTCCACTTTCATTTCCGGTCGTGTAAAGCAGGCATAATCGCCCCAGCACTCTATCCTTACTCCATATGCCATACATGTTCCTCTTTTCTTATTACCACATGATCCCCACGCCATCTTCAGACTTGATTTTGAGCCCAAGCTCCGCATCATAGTCCTCCATATTTACCAAGTAGGCCAGGTTCTCATCCCCTGGAAACATCTCAATTTGTCCCTGCGTGAGCAATTTCGTGAAATCGGACTGCCCCCCAGCCTTCGAATATCGTACATGGATCATGTACGGCCCGGCGGCCCGCATCAGCTGCCGCGACCGATTTCCCATCATCAGCTGTTCCTTTATGTCTCTGGCTTTCTCATCAAAGGGTATAAAAACTGACTTCGTGCTGTCACTAATCAGATGAAATCGTTTTCCAATCTCAGCAAAGCTGAGTGACTGTGCCAGTTTCTCGATTTCCTTGTAATCCATATTTCCTTCATTGCTTTGGTACCAGTTTTCAAAATAGGTACGAATCGCCGACGGTTTGGTCATTTCTTCAGCATTGTATTTTTCCCGAACCATATCCGTCACTTGTTTTTCTTTGCGCATGAACGGACTCTTCTTGCTTTCCTTTGTCCAAAAGATATGCGCCCTGCTTTTTTGTAAAGACTGCCGTCCTTCTCGATTGCAGCGGCCCGCCCCCTGGATCAGACTGTCCAGCCCTGTATACTGCAAATATACCACAGGAAAATCGATGTCAACTCCGACAGAAATGATGCTGGTCGATACGACTCGGCACGGTTTTCCATCCCGCAGTCGAGTTTTCATTTCTCGAATGATCTCCCTGCGATGGGCCGGACATAAATTGGTCGACAGGTACATGGCCTCTCCGTCGAGCAGTTCAACTATTTTTTCGGCTTCTTTTTTGGTAGAAGCGATACAGAGTACCTGCTCACATTCATCTAATTTCTTCGCAATCTCAGCATAATCCGTTTCGCCATCTATATCGAATGTCACCCGCTTGAAAAACTGAAACAGTTCTCCCACATTTTCCATGATTTCTGTCGGATTCTTCTGCAAATAGCGCCCCAGCTCCGGCTGCGTCGCACTGCATAAAACAACCGTACAGCCATAATAATGAACCAGCTGCTCGAGCACATGGAGACATGGCTTCAGAAAATCGACCGGCATCATCTGGGCTTCGTCAAGAATAATGACACTGTTTGCTATGTTATGCAGCTTTCGGCATCTTGATGTTTTATTGGAATACAAAGACTCAAAGAACTGCTCATTGGTTGTGATCACGACAGGAGCATCCCAGTTTTCTGCAGCCAGTTTCATCCTCTCTGCCAGTCTGCCCGCCTCTTCACTTCCCTCTTCCGGCAAACTATCATAGTCGACCTGGCTATGACTTTCCAACACCGCATGATTTCCCAGAAAAGCCCGGAAAACGTCGGCGGTCTGCTCAATGATGGAGAGGTAGGGAATTACGTAAATGATCCGTTCCTTGTGCCATTTCATGGCTTGCTTCATGGCAAAAGCCATCGAGGAGATCGTCTTGCCGCCACCCGTCGGTACCGTCAGCGAATACAGTCCCTGTTTTCCCTCCCCTTTCCGCATGCATGTATGAAGGATTTCACAACGCTTCTCGTTTAAGGCATTTTTAGGCCGGAAGTATCCATCCTCTTCGAGCCTGCTCCAAAACATAGCCGCTATTTCTTTTAAAGAAGAAAACTCATTTTTCCTGACAGGCTGATTGTTCATAAAGGCTTCTGTGTCCAGAAAATCTGCATCCACGAGGCACGAGAACAGCATCCGTGTAAGCATCATAACGTCAAGTGCATTTCCGCTTGCGATCAATTCATTCAGATGATGTATATTTACACTAGTACTATCCATAGAGTAAAGTTCCGGATGTCGGACGGAAGGGATATCTTTTTTCATACGCCCTTGTAGCGTAGATGTTCCTGCAGTATCCACTTTGCTACCAAAGTCTGGAATTCCTGCATGGTGCCCCGCCACGCAGAATGCCCCCAGTAGCCGCAGCCAGCCTATATCCTCATTTTCAAAAAAAGACTTCGCACCAGCCGTCGAATGATCCACGCGTCTGTGCTTTCGGCCATGGATATAGTCTTGGAACGCAGCAGTATCTTTCCCTTCGTCATGTATTTTCCCCAAAAGGCCAGCTTCTGCCCCCAGTCCCATACCTGCGCCAAAGCATTCGGCTAACCGCATTGTGCCGTCCAAATGATCTGTCAAAGACTGCACTCTTTCGTCCTGTATATGCCCTGCGATGATCTCCTCCATGCTTCTCATCTCCTTTTTATTATTATAGCAGACGTATAGGTCAAAACCTTGCATTCACTCCTTCATGTAGATAAAAATTTTTCTATAGTACATTTTAAGGAAACACTCTCGCTATGAAAATCTCTTCATTTCTTTCCTACCACCTGCAAAACAAAAACGGAGCCATGAGCAAAATCCATTTCTGCCCCTGTCTCCGTTTTCTGTCATTTATGATACAACACCTACTGTGCCTTCCCCGCAGTCTCCTTCTTCCAGCGCACCGTGAACTCAAAGAGCCCCGTGCGCGCATTCTTCTTCCGACTCTTCAGCTCCGTGAGACCGCCCCACGCCCGCGTGAGATGACTAGTAAAATTCGAAAGATCGGTCGTCTTCTGCGATGTCCCTTTCAAAAGGACATCCTCTCCCTCTGCGGAGATCTCCGATAGCACGACACCTTGCGGCATACCATCAGCAAGCAGTACCAGACGCTGCTCCCAGTGCGGATCTTTGGCCTCCGCTTCCTTTAGCATCGCAAGCAGAGCTTCTTCCTCCTCACTCGCCTTTTTCAATTCCGCCCTCTTCACTTTCAATGGAGACAACGCCTCATTCTCCGCCAGCTGCGCCTTATCCTCCCGATAAGCCGAAAGAAAGGATGCACAGGAAAAGAGGAAAAAGGCTGCGCCGAGCGCACATGCTCCCTGCGCGATGCGAAGCTTTCGATTCTCCTCCGTCACAAAAGGACGCTCTCCCATGAGAAGAGGCAATGTCGTCCCCGCATGACTTACGGCAAGCACCACACGCATAGCATCATCCCAGTATCCGCCTTCCTCCAGATGCTCCGTTTCAAGCGTGACTGCCTTGCTCCCCTCGTCCTCTGTCCCTTCTGCCGCAAGAAGAGTCAGCTCCTTTTCCATGTAAGAAAGCCATGCTGTCCGCTCCTTAGTCTCACAGCTCTCCAGCGGAACCAGAAAACATGGAAGAGAAGAGAGCCCATACAGATCCATCTGCCGCCCCATGAACAGCGAAGCCTTGCCCTCATCTGCCAGATGCAGGATGCGGCTCTCCCAGAGATCCCCGCTGCGGAAAAGAAGCATCGCTGAACGGCGGCGCATATACAGAATAAAGTGTGGTCCCTCTTGCAAAGGAATATCCGTCACAGGAAATGCACGGGTGATGGTAAGCCCCGCCTCATGCGCTCCCATCTCCCAAGCCCCGAGATCCACACGCGGCAATGCATGCAAGAGCGCTTCCCAGCCCTCTTCATCATGAGAGAGCACACGATGCCCCATGGCGATCGCTTCCTCGGTGTGAAAGACGCGATCTGCCTCCCACTCCATCGATTCAGCAAATTCCTCCTCCGTCATCTGCGGATATCTTTTCCTGCTCCATCGAAGCGACTCCGCATTCACCAAAAGCCAGAGCTTCTTACCCCGAAGTCCGGCAGCCTTCAGTGAGAGGAAACACTCTTTCAAATTTGGCGTATCACCATCGTAGTCCGCCTGCCACTGTCCCAGTCGCTTTCCTTCTACCGTCTCCACAGCGCAAAGCTTCCCTGCCAAAGGAAATACGACCGTCCGCACCCGCTTCTTCTGCCACGCCACGACACGCTCTCGGATCCGGTTCATCAGCTCCATAAAGAGTCTCCTTCCTGAATGACGAAATCATTGTATAGCTATACTCTAGCAGGTTCATAGAAATGCAGCAATGGGAAATATGAATTCCCAATCCATACGCCCAATCCACGGAAGACAGGTTTCCCATTTTCATTCACACGCATACACCGTTTCACTTAGAGGGGAAGGCTGTGATACGAGATTACCATCTTCTAAAAAAGCGGCGAAGCCACCTCCATACAACAAAGCTCCTTCCACTTCGGTCGGGATGACAGGTGGAATACGGGTAATCTCACATAGTCTTTCATACCGCCTCGTGGATCCATCCTGCGCCTTTGGCGCGCCCCTTCTCTAAGGGGCTACTCATATCGTTGTTATGACTGGTAACCCGTGACTTGAATACCACTTTCGGGCATCGCCCAATAAAAAAAGGCGGCACTCAGGTGCTTTCGCAAGTAGCACAAATGCGCCTCTCTTTCCCCTATACTACCATCTGTCTTTCATGCCATAGTCACCCTATCCGCCCCTGCGGGGCACCTTCCCCTAGAGGGGAAGGCTGCGATACGAGATTACCATCCTCTAAAAAAGGCGGCACACCACCCTTGTGAACCTATCCGCTCCCCAAGTAGCGCCATCCCGAGCAAAGCCGAGGGGTCTTTATTGCACTGCCGCCATATGCACACATGCGCCCTCACTCAAACGACACCTTGGTGCTTCCTTGCGCCCCTTCTCTAAACCATCACGCCTTGCGGCACCACTGTGAACGAAAACGGATTTCTGCTATCATTAGGGTGGAG
>OIXL01000442.1_pt1 | contig 21445 bp, 9 predicted proteins | sample 1587761 | NCBI WGS metagenome assembly OIXL01 (sample SAMN03283246) | human gut metagenome | biome: human-associated habitat; material: feces | host: Homo sapiens | place: Peru | collected 2012 | reverse complement strand
GTCGATTGGCATCACGCGAGCCTCTGGAATTTCCACACTCACTTGCATGGTGTCGCAGATTTCGCCAAGCACACCCACCACTTGGGTTTTGCCGTTGCGCAAACCTTTCAGCACGCCGGTGTGCTCGCCAATGCTGACGATGCTCTCATCGAGGCTCTTCCAAGTGAGTGCCAATGGACTGATGTTCATCACATTCTCGCCGATGGTGGTCTGCACGTCCACAGTGTATTCCTTGTAGCCATTGGTGATGATAGAGTCGTTGGCGATTTTGATTTCGTCCACCCCATCAAGAATCTGAATTGGCATCGAAACGGTAGTGCCTTGGTATGTGGCAGTGAGTGCGCCTTCACGCGCGGTACCGTCGGCATAGAAAGTGGTGTCGCCAATCACATGGCCAAGTGCTTCGGGGCAAGAGATGGTCACGCCCTTCACATCGGTATTCACGAGCATACCATATTGGTTGTAGCCGTAGAATTTTGGAGTGTAAACGCCATATTTTGGTGAGTGTAATGCGAAGTCAACGAAACGGATGCTTGCCACCGCGTCGTCGTCAGGCGCAGAACTCACGGCATAGAACGCGTTACCGTCGGCACGCTCATTACCATCGCTTGGCTTGTTGCGAACACCGAGGGTGCTGGTGTAGAGCACCGATGAGCCACCACCGTCAACGTTCATTGCGTCGGTCGCGCCAGCATAGCGCATGATGTCGGCAAGCCATGTGGTGCGAACACCGCTTGAAATGGGCGAACGACCGTCAACCACCAGGAAGTAAGCCTTCTTGCCACCATCGCCATATCCCACAGCCGAGCGTGGGTGGCGCGCACTTGCATCGCCACGGTCGCCTTCGCTCTGGAGGGTTTCGCCATTTTCCAAAATCTTAGGATTACCCGAAATAACCTGGTAAGGTTCTACCGAGAGGTCGCCAAATGTCCATGATGGCGAAACGGTGATGATGTCGCCTTCGTGGAGTTCGGAAATGAACGTGGCGGCAGTACCATGGCCGTGAAGCACATATCCACCCTTGGCAATGTCCATATCGCCAGCGGTACTTGGGTTGCCCACCAGTTTCATTTTAAATGGCTTTGCGGTTTCAAACTTCTCGCCTTCCACCAGCACGGCAGCCACCTCGCAACCAGCGCCAGTTTCGGCAGTTGCGCCGTAATATAGGTCGTTGTAGATGGTCACCTTGTTTTGGTTGGAAGCCGATTTTTCGTTGGCATTCACATTGATGCCGCCCAAAGTGGCTTTTTTGCCATTTGGAGCCTCAACCGAGCCACCGAAGAAGAAAGGATTCACATATAGCGAGCCCTTGGTGTCAACCACAAAGTTTTTGAAGGTTCTCGCATTGTTGCGTGCACGGTAAATCACGCCATCGACCATGGTAGAGCCGACTGGGGTACCCACCTTCGACACACCGCGGTTGGTCTTACCCGATGTGTAGAAGAAGTCGGCATTAATGCCCACGAAATAGCGTTCGCCTTCTTTCGACTTGCGCTTCGCCATACCCGAAATGGTTTCGTTGCCGGCAAGTTTGTCGGTAGCACACACGCCACGGAGTTTCAAATAAGGGTTGGTCAGGTCCATTGTGGCATAGAACACACGCAGCGCATCGCCATTGGCTGGATTTCTAAACCAAAGCGATGTGGAGGTGGTGCCTGGACCCACTTGATTGTGAAACAGCGTATCAACTGTAAACGTAGTTCCCTGGAGCGACCAGGTGTCGGCAGCCATGGCAGAAAAGCCTGCCGCGGCCGCTAAAAGCATAGATAGTATAGTTTTTTTCATTTTAAAATGATTATATAAATTTCAAGATTGTAAGAGACCATCAAAAAAAATCCACACAAGCATCAAACACCCATCAAAAAGCCCTTCCCTTCAGGGGAGGGTTTGGGAGAGGCCTTAGAGTAGATTTTCTCTCACGTCAATGTATATTAAAATCGTCATTAGTCGTTTGTAGGCATAAAGATACAAAATAAAGTGCAAAGCACAGCAACCCACCACCAAAAAAAACACCTACCCCACCCCAATTCCCCAAATCCCCACCCAAATCCCACGAATCAAAAACCGAATCATAACAATGAAAAATCCCGGAGGGATTTGATGTGTGTAGGCAGGTATGCAGCGAAGGTTATGCGAAATGAGCAAAGCGAAATGGAGCATAACCGAAGCGAAATGCCTGCAAATATCGCATAACAAACACGCATCCCAGCGGGATGCGATTACACCACCATAGGGCAATTTGATGTTGTCGCATTCCGCTGGAATGCATAATATTGGCATATCTATTGCAGGCATTTCGAAAAGATTCCATTTCGCTTCGCTCCATTGCATCTTTTCTGCATACCTGCCTACACACATCAAATTCCTAACGGAATTTCTCATTCCTCGTTACGGTTGGGGGCAAAAAAATCCCCCTGCGTGGTGGGTGCCACACAGGGGGAGATATTTGATAAGATGGTTAGGTGGATTTAATCGTTGTCCTAACTTCTACATTCTTTTTTTAGTTACCTGCCAAGATAATGTTAATCAGAGCGGTAACGTCGGATACGTTCACTACGCCGTCGGCGTTGATGTCGCAAGTAGCGTCTGCGTAAGTTGCAGTGCCGAGAATCTTGTTGATAAGAGCAGTAACGTCAGATACGTTAACCACACCGTCGGCGTTGATGTCGCCCTTAGTGCCTGGTTCTTCACCACCACCTACGTTCTTACCAATTTGGTAAACTGCCATACCGTTGAAGCTCTTGAAGTCGAAGAGAGTAACAACGTCTTGAGCGTCGTTGTATTCTACGTTGAAGCAGTGTACGCGGTTACCACCGTCAGAAGTTTGACCGAGGCTGTCGGCAGGAATTTGCCAGTACTTAGTCATACCACCGAGTGACATACCTTCACCGAGTTCTACGATGTTAGCTTGGCAACCGTGGCCAGTACCAGCGTATTGAGCGATTGAGTAAACCATAAAGTTACGGTTGTCGAGAGTGAATTCAGCCACACCGTTAGTACCAGCTTCTGGATAGAGAGCCTTGTCAACTGCTTCGAAGCTGTCGATGATGCTACCAGTCACGTCGTAGAGAGCTGGAACAGAGTTAAAACCGTCGATGTAGAAAAGTTCGCCAGCGTAAGGAGTTTCGCTTGCTGGGTCGTAGCACATCTTCACAACTGGTGCGTAGCTCCAGTTAGTCACTGTTTCAGGGAAGAAAGCAGTGATTTCGAGAGAAAGGTCACCTTCGAAGCCGCCTTCAAATTCTTCAGCGCCTTGGTCAGCGTGCCAGCGGTAGATAGTAGCCACTTGAGTACCAGCGTTCATGATGTTACATTCAGCTTTTTCGCGAGTGATGTCACCAATTACATCGTAGTAGTCGGTACGAGCAATCTTGTCACCCTTGCTGAGGGTAGTAACGAGAGTGAGCTCACCAGTTTCTACGTTGAGTGTGTAAACAGGAATATCAGCAGCCTTTTCGCCAGTGTAAGGGATTACCCAAACGTGACCGAAGTTGTCGCGGCCAATGCTATTCACACCCAAGAATGCGCCGTAAGGCTTGCCATTGAGAGTTACATCGAGTGCTGGAAGTTCGGCACCAGTCTTAGCATCGAGACGATAGATTACTGATTGAGGCACGGTGTCGCCAGGAGCCACAACAGCAGCCTTAACTTCTGAGCGAGCAATGTAGATAACGCCATTGTTCATCACAGCTGTACGTGCGCGAGTGTTGCAATATTCAGCCTTAGGGAACACAGTTGGAGTGTGGAAACGGTCAAGGATCCAACTGTTTACAATTTTGATGCCGTTCACTGGTTCATAAGTCTGACCGTCAGTGACTGCAAATGCAGACGCAAATGCCACGAGAGCAAGCGCTGCAGTAAGTAAAAATTTCTTCATTTTTTTAAAATAGGTTATTAAAATTATTAATTAGTTTTAGAATAGTCGAACTATACGCTCTACAAAGTAACTACTTTTTCCGCAAATAACCAAATTTTCAACTCAGAAACTTCTAAAAAGAGCACGGCTCTTTCATTTAAAAATGCTTTGAATTTTCAATATCCATGAGTATTAGTCGGTTAGAAGCATCTCTCAATAACACCCAACAAAGCTGTTTTTATATATTCCACAGATTAGACTTGGGTAAATGCTACGTATTCAAGCAGTTGCTAAACAACACCAAAGTTAAATGAAAGAGCCGTGTAAAAAGAGTCAACGAGTCAACAGGTCAACGAGTCAACGAGTTTTGGGGTCTGTTTGGGTCTGTCATGGGTCCGAAGGGTTTGCTTGGGTCTGAAAAGCAAAACACCTATTTAATCCATTAAATCCTATTAACACCCTATTTTATTTTTTAGGTGATAATCGGATTTCAATGGATTAAATAGGTGTAAAATTTTTCACATACCCATTCCCACCCCCATTTGCCCTTCCTTTAAGGGAGGGTTGGGAGGGTCTTGGTCTTTTTTACTTCACCACCTTGCCTGTGGTGCCGTCGGCGCGGCGCACCACATAGATGCCCTTGGTGGGGTTGGTCACCTCGCGGCCGCACAGGTCGTAGTAAGCCACCACTTCAGCCTTGTCGGTGACAACGCTTTCGATAGAGCTTTCCATCTGCTTTTCAAAGTCGGCGAGCGAGCGTGGAGCCACTGCTGGCGTAGGAGTGAGGTAGTAGCAAATGCCGGTCACATTCCACACGCTGTTGAAGTAGCCGTTAGTGGAAGTGCCGTAGATGTCGGTGCCACGGAAATACCAGAGTTCACCGGTGCGAGTGCCGTCGGTCACATAGTGGAAAGGCACGTTGAATTTGCCATAATATTCAGGGTCGGGGTAGTTGGCATATTTCTCGTCGAACTTCAAGTCCTTCACTGTCACGAGTTGGAACATCAAGCTTGAAGCGTCGGCAGCGTGAATTTCGTCCATTGTCACCACCTTTGGCTCTACGGTGTTGCCTTCCGAGGTCACACGCCAAGCATCGGCAGCCACAGGCACGAAGTCGATACCACCATCATCAGAGAAAATCACATTACCCACCAGGTCGGTGATATTGGAGCCTTCCTTCACCTTGGTCAAGTCCACTTCATCGTAGCCACAGCCCGAAGCCGAACGGATTTCAGCAGCGCCTTGCTCGTCTTGAGCATAGAAAGTGAAGAAATTGCTGTCGATAGCGGTCACGGTGGCGTTGCCCTTGTAGAGATAAAGGGTGTTCATCGAAATGTTGTCCTCGTCGTAGAGCTCCTTAAACGAGGTAACACTCACGGTTTCGATTGGGCGCCAAGTGATGGTTTGGGTGCAAGTTTGCGCACCTTCGGCGCTGAACGCGATGCGGTCGTCAACCTTCGCAGCGTTGGTCACGGTGAGGGTGAGCGTAACATCTGCGCCGTTTTCGCTTTCGGCATCAGCCTTGGCGATGGTGGCAGGAGCCACAGCCAGTTCGCCAGAGGTGGGAGCAGAGATAGTGATGTCGCCAGATAGGTTCTTCGCCTTCACGTTCACGGTTTGGGTATAGGTCAAACCTTGGAACACCTTGCCGAAGTCTGCGGTGAGCGATGAGAGCGTAATCACAGGCTTTTTGGTGTCGTCGGCTTTCGCTGGGGCGAAGATTTCAGCCCAAGTCGATGCCACACGCACCTCGTCGATGGTGCCTTCTGGTGTTTTCGCCACAGCAGCAGAACCTTGACGGATTTCGATGCCACGCACATCGGCGAGCGATTCGGTAGCGGTTTCGTTTGCCACGGCAGCGGCTGCTGGTTCGGCATCGCTCTTGGCAGGATTAATCCACAGCGAAATGATGTCGTTGTCGGCACCTTCCACAATTTGATATTTAACCACGGCAAGGTAGGTGGTGTTGAGCGCCAATTCCTTGTCAGCCCAAGTGACTGTTGATTTCACATTGCCCATGTTGCCCACATTGCGGCTCACACCGAGTTTGAAGCCGTCGCCAGAAGCCTGAGCAAACAAGCCTGCGCCTTCTGAGCCAGCCTCTGAGTCGCCAAACTGGGTGGCATCAAGCGAATTGGCGCCGGTGAGTGCCATAAATGCTGCAGAGCGAGAGCCTGATGGCTGTTGGCTGAAATTCACCAAAGCGGCATAGTAAACCACACCTGTGGCAGCGTCGGTACCCTTGTCGCGGAAAAGTGCTTGGCAATATTCGCCCGATTCCTTGGTCAGTTTCACTGCCTTGCCAGCCGCAGCGTCTTGATAGCCAGCGAAAGTGAGAGGAGAGTTAATCACTTGAATGGGAGCGGTAGTTTTCTTGCCAAACTTCACCCATTTACCATTGCTGTAAAGATTACCTTCAGCATAGTCGAACGACTCGGCAAGGTAAGTTTCAGCGTTCGCTGTCAATGCCATCGCGGCAAAGGCAGCGCAAAAAAGTAACATTTTGTTCATTAATTAGACTGTTTGTGTTAAAAAACGGCACAAAGTTACCAAAAAATTCTGAAATCCCCCAAAAACACAGAATAATATATCAGAGTCAACGAGCCAACAGGTCAACGAGTCAACAAGTTTTGGGAGAAGGGGCTGTCATGGGTCTGTTATGGGTCTGAAGGGTCTGCTTGGGTCCGAAAAGCAAAACACCTATTTAATCCATTTAATCCTATTAACACCTAAAAAATAAAATAGGTGAAAATCGGATTTCAATGGATTAAATAGGTGTAAATTTTTTTCACAGACCCAAACGGACCCGTCGGACAGGTCAGACAGGTCAGACAAGTCTAACAAGTCTGACAAGTCGGATTTCCACCCCCAGTTAGCCCTCCCTTAGGGAGGGTCTGGGAGGGTCTTACTTCAAAATCATATTAATCAGGGCGGTTACGTCGCTCACGTTTATCTCGCCATCGCCGTTGATGTCGCACACAGCGTCGGAGTAGGTGCTGCTGCCGAGGATTTTGTTAATGAGGGCAGTAACGTCGCTCACGTTGATTTCGTCGTCGCCATTGATGTCGCCTGGCAGTGGGGCTGCCACATAGTGGAACTGGAGAATGGGCGAATAGTCGGTGTAGAGAACAGTGGTGGAGCCGGCTTTGCCGTAAGCGTAGCGCGCACGCACATAGTATGACTTGCCATCTACAGGGCGACCAGTGCCAGTCATTTCATTAAGCGCAATGGTGGCAAATTGGCCACCTGTGAGCGTAGTCTTCCACGATGTGCGAACAGGGAACGACTTCGATGTACTGATTTCGATGCGGAGCGATTGTGCGCCTTCCTGTGGCACAACGTCGATGTGCTGATTGCCACGCAGCGTAACGCCGTCGGCAGCTGGAGTGACGAAAACAGGAGCCGCTGGCACCACATTCACGGTGGTGAACGACGACACCTCGCTCTGGTCGGTGGCATCGCCCAAACGAGCGGTGATTTGAACATAATAGGTGGTGCCGCCAGCCAATGCAAAGCGTGGCACACGTACCGATGCCTCGGTGGTCTCAACCGTATATTCTGGCGTGGTCATTTTTGCATTCGATGAAATGCTGAGGGTATAGACGGTGCCTTCGGCTGCCTTTTCCCAACTGATTTCGGGCATCAATTCCACATCAGCAGCACCATTTGCAGGGGTCTTGACGGTCATCTTTTCGCAAGTGAACGAAGCCACATCGCTGGTGGTGCTGGAAAGATTCAAGCCGCGCGACGACACTCGCCAATAGTAGGTACCTGGTGTGATACCTGGGATTTTGGCGATTGCCACAGCGGTGTCGGGCACTTCGATATATGCCACAGCATTTTTGCAAGCCGCATCACTAAACACTTCCACGGTGTGGATGGTGCCGTCGGTGCGCCAAGCGAGGTTGGAGAGCATAGGCACAGTGGTGCCGTTGGCAGGGCTGGTGATGACGGGCTTTTGAGCCGGACGCGACTGGCTGCCTGCAAGCACTGGTGCAAACTCGTTTTCCCAACGGTCGAGAATGGTGACAGCAAAGCGATATCCAGTGGCGTAAGCTTCCTTGATGCCGTAGCTATTGGGATAGGTGAAGCCGAGCAGATATTGCGCTTGGCAGCGGAACGACGCATCGTCCACACTGTCGGGAATGGCATAGATGGCGTAACGCACATTATCAACCGCGTCCCATTTGAGGGTGTTGCCCTCGCGGCGGCAGTTTGCCACGGTGCCATACTGCTGCGGTGGAGCAATCCACTCGGGGCTTGGGCTGAGCGCAGGAGTGGTGAACACCTGTTTTTTGAGCCAGCGGCGTAGGCCCCAAGTTTTGCCGTTGATGGTGCCGTTGTTGTTGCGCCAAGTGCTGTATTTGAAATACACCATACCTTGTGCGCCAGCGTCGCGCATCACATTCACCTGCTTCACAAATTCAGCCAAATCCCAGCCTTCATAACCGAAACTGGAGCAAGATTGACTGATATACACATGGCGATTGAATCGCTTGCCTATCTTACCCCACCAATCGGTCACTTCGTCGAAGTTGCCGGTGGTGTTCCAATACACCTGTGGCGAGATAAAGTCGATGGTGCCGCGAGTGACCCACGCCATAGGGTCGCTGTAGATTTGGTTGTACTGCCAATCCGAGCCCGGACTTGGCTCCACGCCATACTTTTCAGCCACTGCTGGTGACGAGCAAGCCACGCCGGCTGGACCGATACCGAAGCGCACCCAAGGTTTGGTCTGCTTAATCATGGCGTTCACATCAGCCACCATCTGGTTCACGTTTTCGCGTCGCCAGTCGCCTTGGCTGAGCGTGCCACCGCCATTTTTGTAAGCATTGTAGAGGTCGGCATCGAGCGAGAAGTCGCAGCCACCCTGGTTGTAGAAATAGTCGTCGAACACCAAACCGTCCACATCATATTTGCTGATAATGTCTTGACACACGTCCACCACTCGCTGACGCACTTCGGGAATGCCGGGATTGAGCACCGTTTCGTAGTCGGTGGTGAGCAACCATTCGGGGTGAGTGTTGATATAGTCGAGTTCGCTCTGCCCCCACTTGGTTGACTTTGGAGAATAGCGGTAGGGGTTCACCCACGCGTAGATTTCGATGCCACGCTTGTGCGCCTCCTGCACAATCCATTGCAGAGGGTCGAAGGCAGGCACATCGCCACGCTTTGCCACAATGTAGCTCGACCATGGCTCATAAGCCGAATTATACATGGCATCGCACATGGCGCGCACATGGTAATACACGGCGTTCATGTTGTTGGCAGCCAATGTGTCGAGCATACGCTGACACGCCACCTTCATGGTGTTTGCATTGCTTTCGGTGATGTGGCTGGAGGGCCAGTCGCTCACATAGGCACTCATCCACACGGCGCGTTGCTCACGCTTTTGCTGCGCCTGCGCCGTAGCCACCCCAAAGAGCAAAGCCACACAAATTGCGAATTTAAAAATAGAGTTCATGATAAAAAAGTATTTTTGGGAGATGTTTTTTTAAGAAGAATTATTTTTAGAAGATTTTTTTAGAAGTTAAGAAGTTAGGGAAGTTAAGAAGTTAAGACGGCACCATCGCCTATTGAACAACTATCGTCTTAACTTCTTTAACTTCTTAACTTCTTAACTTCTGATTAAATACAAAGCAGAGTAAATACAAAGCAGAGTAAATACAAAGCAGGGGACGCTGAATTTGGTATTAGCGTCCCCTGCTGTCATATTTCAGTTAAGAAACAGTCGAGAGAGGTGGATTAAAACAATGCTGTCTTGCGTGGGTTGATGCAGACACCAAGAATCTTGTCGTTGTTGTCCATGAATTTATGAACAGTCTTGGTAGCTGGATCGTAGTACATCAAGCCAGTGGTGTAAGTCTTATCGCTTGGGAGCGCACGGAAGCCAAAGTACACATAGTGTGTGTTTGGATCAACAGCAAACTGAGTGGTGAACACACCTTCTGCAGCTTTGTTGTTGATTGGGTCTGCGTCCATATTGATAAACTTATTGTAGTTGCTGTATTCCACAGTCTTGTCAGAAGCAGGAATGTCGTATTCGCAGAAGCCAACACCAGGAGTGTTGCCATTGGTCATCCAAACATAGAGCTTGCCAAGGTCTTCATCGAGGGTGAAGGCACGAGGTTGGGTGGTTTCGAGCACGATTGGGTGAGGAATCTTCACGCCTGCGCCAGTCTTACCGATGTCGCTGGTCTTGAAGCGGTAGATACCGTTACCAGAGTAGTTCTTAGCCCACCAGAACATACCGCTCTTGTCGATGTAAAGACCTGTGTGGATAGCACCGTAAGCGATACCTTGACCATAGTAAGCGAGTTGGTTGTTCACCACGAAGTAGCCGGCAGTGCTTGAGTAGATGGTGCTTTCGCGAGCGCCACGAGTGCTCAAAGGAATTTGACGGATACCGGTGTTACGGTCGGTGTAGTAGAGGTAAGTGCCATCGGTGCAGCCTTGGAATGGGTCGTTGAACGCCTGACCACCTACGTTGGTAATCATCACATTCACGTTAGAACCATCAGCAGCCATCACGGTAATCTTACCGTCGCCGAGAGTGTTGTCTTCGTCGTTCACATAGTAGTATTGCTTACCGCAGTCGAGGATGTAAACATTGTCTTGTTCAGCACCTGCATCGGTCTTTTCGGTTGCAAACACGAGTTGAGTAGGCATGTTACCAGAGTTCACACCCATATCGAATGGGAGGTTCTTGGTGCCCTTAGGGAGCTTGCTCATATCCACCAACTTGTAAGCCTTGATGTTGCCACCGAGTTCAGCGTAGTAGATGGTTGGGCATGGGTCAGAAGTACCCACTTGCACATTCACATAAGAGTCTTCCAAGCGACGGTTTTCGCCGTTCACGTCAAACCAAGTTTGCAATTCAATCTTCTGTGAACCGATGTTCTTGAAGCTGAGTGCGCCAGGGTTGTCGATGGTGCCATCTTCGTGTGAGTAGCCCACAAATTCAGTAAGTTCGGTGCCATCAGCAGTCTTGGTGCCTTCTGGGAACTTCCAAACATACTTACAAATCAACTTTTCAGGGTTAGGCAACTCGATGCCAAGGTTCACTTGCACATCGTTGATCACCACCACTGGTTCGGTTTGGCTGGTCACGCTCAATACTGGAGCGATGTCGTAAATCATCAAAGGTGATGACTTAGAGCCGACACCGTCGACGGTGAGAGTAACGGTGTAAACACCTGCCTTTTCATATTTGTGCTTTGGGTTGGCTTCGTTAGAAGTTTGACCATCGCCGAAATCCCAAGTCACGTTGCCACTCTTTGAAGAAGTGTTGGTGAATTGGACAGTTGACACGACATAGAAGTCGAGCGCATATTCATCGCCATCTACCTGGTAAGTGAAATCCACGTCCTTTGATGGGAAGTTGCCATAGTTTGGTTCCTTGTCCACACAAGAGGTTACAGCCAGCATCATAATGGCCAAGAGTACAAAATTCTTTATCATTTTCATAGCGGCTTCGTATTAATTGAGTGTGATTTCTTCATTGTTACTTGTGATACCCACCTTGCCTTCAGTGTCGTAAACACGGTAAGTTGGCTGCAAATAGTAGGTACGAGAAAAATCTACGTTGTAAACCTTGTTACCAGAATCATAAATCCAGTCGATGAATGGAATGGTGCTGATAAGGTCTTTCCAGTAAGGCATATACTGTGCGCGCACAGTAGTGATCTTGCCACCGGTGTCATCGCTGTAGCGGCTGAAGAGCCATGGTGATGACTTGTAAACAGGGAATACGCTCACGCCTTCAGGAGCAGCCTCTGGAGTGGCGATTTCGTTGTAGGTGGTTTGCTCGTTTACTACGGTGATGTAGTAGTAGTGGTCGATTTCATCAACCATCTCACCCTTGCTGTTCTTCACCTGAGTGTACCAAGCGTCGCTCTTCTTGTCGCTCTCGGTTTCGGTTGGGAAGCTTACGCCATACTTAGCGTTGAGGGCTTCAAAAGTTTCCTTCTTGAAGTCGTACTTCACATACACGTTGCGGAGGTCGTTGTAGTAAGCGCTGTCTTTGGTGAGGGTGGTGATCATGTGTTCCACAAACTCAGTGTCGAAGCCTTCTGGATAGTAGCTCTTAAACTTATCTTCGTCCCATTGTGTTGGAGTTTTCCACACCACAGGAGCGAGAGTGCGTGAGGTTGGGAATGAGTCGGTGAGCACGAATTCGTGTCCGTCCCATTCAGCCTTAGAGTGAGCATATTTCGCCACGCTTTGTGCGCTGCGAACAGTGTCGGTAACTGAATACGACTTGTTGTAAGCCAAAGCGGTGGTGAGCTTAGCGGTGGCAGAAGCGGTTTGTTCGCGCTTCACCTGCACCCACACTTCGCTATGGTCGATTTGGCGGTCAGCCGAGGTGTAGTATTTAGCCTTGAAGCCAGCATATTTGCCCGACTTCACCACCTTAGAGCTTTGTTCCCAGTCTACGGTAGGCAGCACTTGGCCAAGCTCGCCCTTGTCGGCGATGAGGTCGTGATTGGCGCAAGAAGTAAGCACCAACGCTCCCAAAGCTAAAGAACCTATAATATTTAATATTTTCATAATCGTTAGGTGTAATAAATCTTTTAATTAATAACGAGTTCTCACTTATTATTCGCCGGTGAGCGATGTCACTTCACCATATTTCTTAGCCCAAATCATTGGTTCTTGCAGCCACTTGTAGTTCTTGTAAGCGCCGAGGCGTTCAAGTTCTGAGCGGTTGTATTTTTCCTCAGTTTCTGGGTCGTAGTTGATACGTTGAATCCAAGTGTTCTCTTTTTGAGCCTCGGTCAAGCCATCAATCCAGTAAGCAGCGTAGAGGTTATAAGGACGGCGGAGAGTTGGGTAGATAATTTCTTGGTTATCGCCAATGCCGTACTTGTTACGGTTGTTGCTGTAGTGGTAGCGACGCATGTCGGTCCATTGCTCTGCTTGGAGATAGAGAGCGATGTACTTCTGTTGCATCAAGTCGCTCAACGAGAATTCGCTTGGGTTGAAGAACCAGTGCTTGTTACCGCGTTCGGTCACCTTGTGCACGTTGTAGGTGCGGCGCACTTGACCGTGAACGGTCTTTTCTGTGTAATCTTCAGTGTTGTTGAGGAACGCATCCACTTGCAAATCCCACCACTTCTTAGCCTGATAGCCAGGAACGTCGCTCGACGCAGCATCGCCAGGATACTTGTTGTCGGTCTTTTCGTTGTAGTTAGGGTTAGGATACTTCTGGAAGAAGAATTCGAGGTGACGCTCAATGTTGTGCTCAGTAGCTTCCTTAGCGAGTGCGCAAGCTTGTGTCTTGTCGCCCATCCAGTAGAGCGCCTCAGCCTTGATGAAGTAGAGTTCTTCCATAGTGAAGAGTGGGTTGTAACCGGTGGTAGCACCAGCGTAAGCACCCATATACATATCAGGGAAGTTCACTGCCTTGTAAGATGAACCCATACCGATGTTAGAATCGAGGTAGCGCATCTTCACCTTTGCAGCTTCGATTGATGATGAGGTTGGGCCTGTACGGGCAAGCATCAAGAGGCCGCAACGTGGGTCGTTAGCCCAACCGTCGTGCTGGCTTTCTGCTGTAAACTGACCGCAGAGCTTTTCATCGTCGGGCTTACCGATACCGAGGAGGTCGACCATGAAGAACTTGGTAGGAACGGCTTCGCTCAAGAGGTTTGGACGAGATTCCCAAGAGTTGATCTTTGGTTGAGCCACACTCCATACACAGCTTTGTTCACCAGTACCGCCGGTGAAGTTGTAGCGAGGTTCGTTGCCAAACCATGCGCCGTAAAGGAGGTCGCCCTTGCGCCATTGTTGGATAGCGGCATCAGCAGCGTCAACAATCTTTTGGCAAGTGGCTGCGCTGTGGTCGATGTTAGGAATGTTGCGGAGCAGCAAGCGAGCCTTGATAGCGAGCACCAAGCCTTTCCAGCGGCTGAGGTCGCCACCGTAGATGCGGTCGGTGCTGAAGTCGATCTTCTGGTTATCTGGGCTGTCGACGATTGAAGGGTCGTCGAACATCTTAATCAAATCATCAGCCTCTTGGAGCATCCAAGCGTAGATTGATGCTTGGGTGTCGTATTGAGGTGAGTTCGACATGAGCGCTTGTGAGCGTGGCATATCGCCAAATTCGTCGGTGGTCAACTGGGTTGACATCAAGCGAATGGCGCGAGTAATCAATTCGTAGTTAGGTGATTTGATAGCCTGTGAGTTGGCAATCAAGTTCTGACCATTTTTGCAAATGTCGTAGAAGTGACGACGCCATTGTGGGTGACGGTTCATAGTCAGAAGTTCCCACTCGCTCTTGTAAGAGTAACCAGAGCTGAGCTTGGTCTTGTCGGTGGTGGTGAGCATCTGAGAGAAGTATGCGTTATACTCGGCATTGTCGTAGTTGATTTGCTGAGCATAGAACACGAGCACTGGCAAGCCCTTCTTGGCATCAATCACGTGTGCCTTGTCGGGGTTTACGTTGTCGTCGAGCACGTCTTTACAGCTCACTGTAGTCAACCCCACCAATGCTGATAATGCTATTAATTTTATCTTGTTCATAGTTTTGCCTGAGTTTAGAATGTTGCTTTAAGTGTGAAATTGAAGCTGCGGGTAGATGGCACGTTGTAGTTGTCGATACCAGAACCACCAGCACCACCACCTGTAGAGGCGAGCACAGCTGGGTCGTTGCCTGAATACTTGGTGAGCAAGAAGAGGTTACGGCCAGTTACGGTAGCGGTCAAGCCCTTGATTGGCCAAGTCTTCTTCAGCAGTGAGGTGAAGTCGTAGTTCAAAGTCACATAGCTCAAGCGGATGTATGAGCCATCTTCAATGAAGTTAGATGACACTGCATAGAAGTAGGTGCTCATGAAGTTGTAGTCGAATACCACTGGAGTGGTGTTCTTGCGGTAAGTGCCGTCGCCGTTAGCCACCACGCCGTCGAAGATGTATTCGCGGTTGCGATATTTTTCGAGGGTGTGAGCCATACCGTTGCCCATGAGGTTACGGCCAGTCACATTCACCACGTCACCGCCGCAACGGCCGTCGATAAGGAATGAGAGCGATGCGTTCTTGTAGCGCAAGGTTGAACCGAAGCCGAGCAAGAAGTCAGGTTCGCGGTTACCGATAAGTGTACCCTTTGAAGAACTGATCACTGGATAACCGTTTTCGTTACAGATCACGTTGCCGTCATGGTCGCGCATATAGTCCTTACCGGTGATACCAGTGGTTGAGCCACCGAGGTAAGAAACTGAGAAGATATCGCCATACTGACCTGCGTTGATTTCCGACACACCTTCTGGGAGGTAGGTCAACTTACCGCGGTTGTATGAGAAGTTCACGTTAGCAGTCCAGTCGAAATCTTCAGTCTTGATGATGTCTTGACCGAGGGTGATTTCCATACCGTGGTTGAGCACGGTACCTTCATTACGGGTTTGGAGAATAGTACCCGAAGCAGGTGACACACGCACCGACACAATCTGGTTGTCGGCAGTGGTTGAGTAGTAAGCCACGTCTAAGCGAGTGCGGCTGTTGAAGAAGCGCAAGTCAGCACCAATTTCCCATGATGAGTCCATTTCAGGCTCAAGGGTGATAGCGCGTGAAGTGGTTGGGTCCACACCGTAGCCACCGTCAGGGAAGGTAACCCACTGCTTGTAGGTGTCGGTGAAGAGGTATGAAGGACAGTCCTTACCTACCTTTGCCCAGTTACCGCGAATCTTACCGTAAGAGAACCATTCGTTGCTCAGGTGGAAGAGTTCGCTGAAGATCACACCACCAGTAACAGATGGGTAGAAGTATTGGCATTTTTCTGCTTGCACAAGGCGTGATGAACCGTCAAGACGGCCAGTCACTGACAATTGAGCCATACCCTTGTAGTCGAAACGAAGTTCGCCGAAGTAGCCATACTTGTTCCAAGATGAGTGGTAGAGTGATGGGCGGTTGCTCTTGAGCAAGTCGCCGTTAGTGAAGTCGGTGTTCATGAAGCTGTAGTAGTCGCCGCCGAGCTGGAAGTGCTCTCCGTAGATTGAAGCTTCGTAGCTGCTCACTTCCTTGTATTCAGCACCAAGGAGGAAGTTGAATGTGAAGTCTTCAGCAAAGGTCTTCTTCCAAGTGGCAGTAGCCAAAGCTGTGAACTGCTCGCTGCGTGAAGGCTTGAAAGAGTAAGCACCGTAGAGGCTTTGTTTTTTAGCCAACACGTCTTTCACCTTATCGTCGTCAGGATTCTGGAGGTCGCCTTCATAGATGCGAGGAATGCTGTAACTTTCGTAAGTGCTGTAGCCCTTGTCGTAACCAATCTTACCGTTGAAGATAAGGTCTTTGATAGGCTCGTAGGTCAATTGACCGTTGATCACGATACGGTTGCTTTCAGTGTTGCTCTTGTCGTTGTAGCGTCCGTAGTATGGAGAAGGACCGCAGTTCAAGCGTTCGAGGTCGGTGAGTTTGTCCCAGTTGTCGTAACGGGCAGCCCAGTTCACGTGGCCTTCGAGGGTTTGATAGTCCTTCATGTCCTTGTTGATACCGTAAGAGTAGATGCTGCTCATCGAGTTGCCAAAGCCACGGCTCTTGCTGTTGATGAAGTTGGTGGTGAGTTGCACGGTCACTTGTTCGCTTGGCTTATAGTTGCCTTTCAAGAACACAGTGAGTTGCTTCTTGTAGTCTTTTGGCACAATACCTTGGTTGTCGGTGTATGCCACTGATGCGTAAGAGTTGAATTTTTCGCCACCTCCCGATACCGACATGTCGTACTTTTGAAGCAGACCGGTGCCGAGGAAGCCGCCCAAGTTGTCGTAGTAAGTGTCTTTTTCGCTCATGTATGGACCCCAGCCACCAGTTGAGCTATTTTCCTTATACATACCGCGCACACCAGGGGTGAACGCCTTCTGGAGTTTAGGCACACGCATAGCGTTGCTCACTTCGAGGGAAGCCGATGCGTTCACAGTCACCTTACCGTCCTTAGATCCGCTCTTGGTGGTGATCATAATCACACCGTTGGCAGCCTCCTGACCGTAAAGCGCAGATGCAGCAGCACCCTTCAGCACGCTCATGTTTTCAATATCGTTGGCGTTGATGTCGCCCAATGAAGTACCGTGACCACGAACAGGCACACCGTCCACAATCACGAGAGGCTCGTTGTTCTGTGAGGTGTTAACTGATGAAATGGCACGGATAATCACCTGGGTAGATGAGTTTGGTGAACCACCACCCGACGACACTTGCAGACCAGCAACCTTACCTTGCAGTGAGTTTGCGAAGTTTGAAGCACTACCGGCGGTCACCTGGTCGGAGTTAAGACTCTGAACCGCAAAGTTCAGTTTCTTCTTTTCTTGTGTCTGACCCATTGCGGTAACCACAACCTCAGAGAGCACCTGAGAGTTGTCGGTCATCTCCACATCGATAACGGTTTGTTTGCCAACCTTAACCGAGATAGGGTTCATACCCACATAAGTGATGTCGAGCACGTCGCCGTCCTGCACATCAATTTGAAATTTTCCATCAATATCGGTGGTCACACCACGAGTTGTGCCATGCACGCGCACGGAAGCACCAATAATGGTCTCTTTGTCCGACGCTTGCTTCACAACACCCGTGACAATGCGGGCAAATCCCATCACCGCAAAGAGGGAAAAAAACAGAAGCAATAGCTGTTTTCTCATAATTAATTGTTTGTTAGTTATAGTTAAATGGATTGTTATCTACTTAAAAGTTAAGCAATTCAACATCTCAACCACGCTCATTCGCACTCGTGTGCATAATAATGCAACTACAAAGTAAGCATTTTTTTTTGTAAAGAAAAAAGAATTTAACGCATCATTTCCGCTCATTTACATTATTTAAGATTTAAATACACATTTTCGGGTTCCCCAGTCGGGGGACCCCGAAGTCAACAAGTCAACGAGCCAACAGGTCAACGAGTGCACAAGTTTAGCGTCCGCTTGGGTCTGCTTGGGTCTGTAATGGGTCTGAAGGGTCTGCTTGGGTCTGAAAAAAACACCCATTTCATCCATTAAATCCTATTTCCACCTATTTATATATATAAGGTGCGAATCGGATTTCAATGGATGAAATAGGTGAAAATTATTTCACAGACCCAAGCAGACCCGTCAGACCCGTCAGACAAGTCGGACAAGTCAGACAAGTCGGATTTCCCCTCCAGTAAGCCCTTCCCTTTAGGGGAGGGTTTGGGAGAGGCTTTTTTTAGGGGAGGGTTTGGGAGAGGCTTCTTTACTTCAAAATCATATTAATCAGGGCGGTAACATCGCTCACGTTGATTTCGCCGTCGCCGTTGATGTCGCACACGGCGTCGGAGTAGGTGCTGCTGCCGAGGATTTTGTTGATGAGGGCGGTAACATCGCTCACATTCACTTCGCCGTCGCCATTGATGTCGCCTGAGGCTTTGTACCAGCGGTCGATGTAAACTTTGGTGGTGTTACCTGCTTGTGTGCTGGTCAGCCACAAGAACGCCGAACCTGCTTCAGATCTGTAGCCAGAAGATGGTTTCCAGAAATACTTATCCTTTTTGTCGAACACGTAGGCCACTTTATACTGATCCAAATTCTCACTCGTAACAGTTCCCTGAAGGTGATTGCCGGGATTGGTGGGCTCTGTGATGGGGCGCTTGAGTTTGTAAATGACGTTTTGCTTGTAGCCTTCAATCAACACGCCATTGGCAGTGGAGGTTCTACCCATTTTCATGGTGCTTGCTATCTTTTTGTTCTTATCGTAACCGTCAACAATGTAGGCATTCAAGCCCGATGCTTCCCAATCCACTGGGTGATAAACTACAAATGTACTGACTGTGGAACCGTCATTTATCTGTACCCATCCATTCAGTTGGTCTTTGCAATCAGGCCTATACGGAGAAGTCGGCCATTTGCTCACATCAAGATACAGATTATAATGGTCTTTCCAATTTATATAGCAATTAAAGTTAGTGGCATTTAATTGATAGAAAAGGCGCCCATAAGTGCGGTTTTGATTTCGCATCAGCATCAACTCTGAGAGTTTACTACAAGCCGAGAACGCCATATTGCCAATGTGGGAGCACGACGCTGGCACGGTGAATTGCGTAATCTTTGTTCCACAGAAGGCTCTATTGCCAATGCGCTCCAAGTGGTCCATTCTGTCAACTCTCACATTTGTCAATTGCTCACACCATATCAACGCACTATCACCAAACTCTGTCATCAGATACTTCTTAGATCCGCCATTAGTCATATCGATTTCTGAGTTGGTACAGTCAAAAGCCGTGGGGCTCTCAAGCGTCATATTCGCTGGGTGATACACATATTTCGCCTTGCCGGCATAGGTCACGCCATCTACGGTAAGTGGCGTGCCGCTGGTCACCGTCATGTGATATATGGTTTTGTTGGGGTCTGCATTATTGTAGGTGAAGTCGTAGGAGCCTGCCATCACTTTGAGCTTGCCCCACTTTTCATTATTCTTGTATGCCTCTACGCTGCCCACAGGCACATAGAGCTTGCACGATGTGGGTATTTTGGTCAAGTCCCAGCTTGTGGATTTTGCCCAATATGGGTCGTTGATGACTAATTCTTCCAGATAGTTGTTTCTCGCAAGGCAAGTGTGACCCATCGATATTAGCGATCCTGGAATCAGGAAGCGCTTAAACGAATTGTTGTAAAACGCGCCTGAGGAAAGTATTTTGAAACCGTAAGGCAGAACCAAATCGTTGGCGATGCGGCAGTCGTAGAACGCATTCACAAGCCCTGTGAGCATGGTCTTTCCCTTGAAGGCATTGGAGAAAATGGAGTCCACATTGGCTCCGAGCGTGAGGGTGGCAGAAGCGCGCATACCACCGCTGCACACATTGGAGTTGATGGCAGTGACGGCATACTTTTTACCATTGGCAAGTGTCACGTGGTCGGGCACAGCATAAGTTTGTGAGTAAACCGTTGGGTCGGGGGCATACACCAGCATCGCCCTGCCGGCATACGAGTTGCCATTGATGGTTTCCGCCTTATTGCTGTGGATAGTGTAGCGCAAGGTTTCCATAGCATCATTGGTAGTGACATCGTAGGCGCCACCTTTGATGTATTTCCACGTGCTCCAATATCTGGCATTCTTGTAGGCTTCAATCGCTTCGTCGGGCACATAAAGCGTGAGTCGTGGAGCGCTGCTATAAGGGCCATAAGGCATTCCCGAAGGCGGTGTCGATAAATTGCAGTAAAGATATGTAAGGTTGGGAATAAAACCAAACGTACCATAACCAAAATCTGTAACGCTACTTGGAATCTGCAAAGTGGTGAGACCGGTGCATTCCTGAAAGCACATTCTAATTGATTTCACCCCATAAGGGATATGTACCATCCGAATCTTTTTACACGTTGCAAATGCTTCAAAACCAATCTCTTTCAGGGTTGATGGAAACGAAGAATGGTTAAATATCGTGGTATTGTGGCCCGGAGGACACCTCACCAATTTAGTTTTGTCCTTGCTATACACGATGCCATTCACATCGCACAGGTACTTGTTGAGAGTGCTCACAGTTATTGTAGCAAGATTGCTGCACCCGTCCACCGCTTCGGGGGCAAAATCAGACACATTGTTCGTCACGTTGAATGTAGTCAGCGCAGAGCAGTTTTTAAAAGCGTAATCGTTAATTTCAAGCACACTCTGACCTAACGTCACCGATGATAAGGCTGTGCAACCATTGAATGCCGACTCACCGATTCTTCTCAACTTTGAATAGCCAGTTAAATTCACGTTCTTAATGTCGGTGTTGCCCAAACACGCACTGTCGGCAATCTCCACCACATCAAAATCGGCAATGCCATTATTATAAGTTCCCGACCATGAGCTGTTCAGATTATCATCGGCATAGACACCCACAAGCGACATTTCACCTCTGGTTGAGCCATCGCTTAATGGTGCTTTCGTCACGCAGAAATATCCATGGTCGCTGAGAATGAAGTCGGAGGCATACACATGCTTCCTAATTGTTGAAAAATAGTCGAACGCCTGCACTTTTCGGGCATTTTCCACCGAGTTGGTGTGAGCCTTGCTCACATAAAGGGTCATGCCTGTGTTGTCAGGGAAAGCATTTGTAATCACAGAGTTGGAGGTTGGTGTAGGATTAGCGTAGTAAACCGACTTCAATGCATTACAACCCCAAAACGCATGATATGCCACATTGGTCAATGAACTTGGCATATACACAGTGGTGAGGCTGGTGCAGTTTTCAAACGCCGATTGCGCAATTCGGGTGATGTTGTAGCGGATTTGCACCACCGAAATGTTTGACTGTCCTTTGAACGCATCATAGTTAATCACCCCCACCTTATACTTGTAGCCGTTATAATATACCACTCCAGGAATGTCGAGTTTTAGCGATGTCTTTGCTTTACCTTGTGCGCTAAGACTTTTTACCGCCACGATACCTGGCCTTCCGCTATAGGAATCCAATGTCACCGAATAGGTGATGTCGCCTACCGAAAACACATCGTTTGGCGCCGCCGAGGCACACAGTGCCAGCAGGGCGAAAAATAAAGAAAGTAGATGCTTTTTCATATTCACAAAAATTTTTTAGTTAGTTTTTAACCCAAATCGGTCATTAGGGCTTGTGGTATTTCGGAGTTTTAGAAGAATGAATTTTGTTTGTCTTTTAATGAG
>OIXL01000440.1_pt1 | contig 21452 bp, 15 predicted proteins | sample 1587761 | NCBI WGS metagenome assembly OIXL01 (sample SAMN03283246) | human gut metagenome | biome: human-associated habitat; material: feces | host: Homo sapiens | place: Peru | collected 2012 | reverse complement strand
GTCTGGAATTTATGCCAAGCCTGACCGCCATGCCATAAAACATGCTCACGTTCTCCTTTGTCAGCCTGTCAACACATATAACAAGCCTGTCAAAGGATGAAGGATTACCAAGCTTGGATGGCAGTTCCATAACCTTTTTAAGAAACAAGGCCAAAAGCTCCTCTGCCATAAATGAATCATCATCAATGACTATTTTTTCACTATTCAGTGCTCTCTTAAGCAGCTGGTCAATACACACCATCTCACCGCTTTTAGAGAGTCTTCTTGCCTCATCTCCATAATACCATTTGCCAATGCTCTTACGGCGTGCAAGTACAAGAGGAATCTGAAACTCCTCACTGCCTGCAACAGTGCTGACAGTCTCCGGCTCTTTCATATTCTGTTGAAAAAAACTAACCATAGCATAGCTGTCATTTAAGTCTATGCCTATATAGTATGAATTGCCATTATGTCCCATTATAAATCCTCTTAAATCAGCTTAAACAGCTGCTTAGTCGCAGCATCCAGCCTTTTATATTCGTCTATATTGCTCTTTAAGGTTGTCTCATCAGACAGTGTATCTGAAATTATCATCTCATTAATCAGATTATAGCGGCTGTGATCATTGTCACCCGGTATATTGTTGCACGTAAGACGATTGCTCTCTTTCACCTCTATGCTGTTGTCATGCTCCTCAGTAATATAATACCTGATCAGCTCACCGAAAAATATGACAAATGTCTTTACGTATATGCCGTCGTACATCTCAACCATATCCTCTGAATTAAACTCTTCGCCATCCTCGTCTCGGCTGTAATGCAGCACAACATGAGTCCCCGGAGTACTCTCATACTGTAAAAATGCCTTGTCATAGAGGAAATACTTCTCCAGCAGTCTGTAATCAAGCCTCGCAAAAAAATCAAAATACATATTGTTATATATATAATATTTAAGCAATGTATCTTCAATCTCAAGCTCAGCCTGAGTGATATCCGTTTTCTCAGCAAAATGCTTCAATAGGGCTAACTGGCAGGCATCATTTAATGTTCTGTTTCCAATAAATCGCTTTTCGATAATATCAAAAATAAAATCAGCCTTGCACCCGCCACTATGCAGATATCCATGTGCCACAAGAGATATATAAGCTAAAATCAGCTTTTCATTTCCGGCTCTTTTATAGTATTCCATAAAGATATCCGATATCTTTTCAGGCTCAATCTGCGTATAAATACCCTGTTCGAGAATACGCTCATCAAGCTTCATGGAAGATATTGAAAACTTATCAGCGGCATGCCACAGGTTAATCAGCTCGTCTGTAGGCCCGGTATAGTTTTCACACAGGTATTTAAGCACCAGGTCACTGTATTTGCCTGTTTTAAAGGCAGATATGGCAAGCTGCACCATAAAATCATCATCTACATGCTGCACCTTAAGTGCATTCTCACACAAAACCACCTTTGATGCGGCAGCAAGCATGTCTATTCCATACTCCATGGCCATATCATACGCCTTTTCATAGAGGCGGTTTGATACAAGCATGTCAATAAGATATTTTCTTGCATTCTTTTGCAGGGTATCAAAATTAATGCTTTGCAAAAACGGCCTGACGTAATCCTCATAATCGTGAAGCTGACAATATTTTAAAATTCTGTATCCCATAACAGCTTTGTAGGAATCAGAAAAGGATTCACTATAAAATACAGGTTTAAACAGCTTCAAATCATCCTTTGTAAAATCAGAATAATCCCTTACATGCTTAAAATGTGACACTATATACTGTGGTCTGTCAGGCGAGAGGCTTATACACCTGTCAAGGTATTTCTCGGCATCCATCAGCCTCTGCAGTCTGTATGAGATGCTTTTAACATATCTATAGCCCCTTGAGTCCTCAAAAAGTATAACATAGTCGTTTGAAAACAGTTCAAAATAAGCACACTGGTCTGTAACCGGAACTATCTGAGGCTCCTTCATTTCATTCTGATATATGATAGCTCTCACTATGCGCTTATCAAATACAATAAGCTTGTGGGTATATATAATATCTGAAAAAGCTGCCGACAGCTCTTCATTGATAAATCCCAACTCAAGCATATCCTCGTATAAAACAGCCAGATTATCATCAATATGCCTAAGCTGTGCCTGGTCCATGGCAAACCTGCCCATAGCTTTCCTGTACTTGTGGTAGACCTCAGGCTCTGTTTCCTTGGCAGCAATTATATTGTTGTAAAGCACTGCAAGCTTTCGGTATGGCAGCTTATTATCAAAGCTGAAATACATCTGGATAATCTTTGGCACAGGGGAAATCTGCCTGTCATCCATCGTAATGAGATACGCCTCATACAAGCCTGTCAGACGCAGCTTATTCTCGATACCCAGCTCAAACCATTTATGAAAACAGGTATCATTTTTGTGTCCCTTAATCAGGTAGCTGCATATGATGCCGACATATTCTGCCTCCGGACATATCTCATAGGCTGCTGTAAGAAGCTCATATACTCTGTTATCGAACCCGCCTGCCAGATCAACCGCCTCAAAAATTGCTCCGGCAAGCTCCTTTGTCAGAGCCTTTTCCTTTACGGCCCAGCTTAGGATGCGAAGCTCAAATACCGACAGCTCCTTTATCAGATAAGGATCCTGTGATATAAGATAATAAGCTTCAATATACAAATACGGAGACGAACAGCCTCGCAGTACCCAGTATTTTATATCTTTAAGCTTACCGGCACTGTCATCAAAATACTGATCCCTCAAAAATAAAAGTACCCAGAACAAAAGCACAGAGTCAGGATTTTCATAAAAAATCAGCTCCACTTCGTGTGTCATATTGTCAATGTATGAAGGCTCTCTCTCTAATAGCGTCATCAGATACAGATAATAGCCCCAGATTGGAGCTTTCTTATCAGGATTACTGTGCTTGAAATCATCAAGAATCCACTTAGCTTCCTGCCTTTGCCTGTTGATAATAAATGCCTGAGCCTTCATCAGCTCATACATATGCTCATCCGGCACGAGTGCATGCAGGTGGTTTAATATGCTTATAGTCTCGTTTGCCCATACTCCGGTCACTATCCGCTTCAGCCTGAAACTGGTATAAAGCTCCATGATTCCGACCATGCATTCCTTTATGTCCTTTGTCACAGCTATATCACTTATGCTGCCATCATCATCTCTTACACCGGCCGTGATATCTATTGTAAAGCTCTGATATACACCATCAATATATATACGGCCAAAATTACGTCCGGCATGCATTGCAGAAGCATCGATGATATACTCATACAGATAGGTTTTACCTATAAAATCATCAAGCGTTAAAACAGGCTTAGACAGCTTTATGAATTCACAATCCGTGCGCAGGCGTATCTCGGTATATCCCCAGTTATCCTTTGTTATGGTAAAGCATCCACTCTGTGGCTCTTTAGAAGCCATAAAAATCTCCTCTGACTTGTCTACACTAATGGAAACAGGCTGTTTTTTGTTTACGCCAATCAGAAACTCCTCCATATTCTGACCGGATGGTCTGGCGCAGGCAAAGCCCTCATAGGTCAGCCTCTCATATACATTGTCATAAGGAATTGTGTTTAAGAAATTGCGATTATAAAACAGATGATAAGCCTCATCCCAATTAGATGCCGCAAGCCTTGTAAAATCATCAAGGCTCTTTACAGCTCCGGTGGATGCTTCCGCATAGAGCCTTGTGATTCTTGCACAAAAAGAAAGACTGTACTCTATCTGATTGCATACAATCACAAATTTGCCCTCGCAGGCATCGCCCTCCGTGAGCCCCTTACTGTTAAATTGATAACGAATCCTGACTTTCTCGCCCTCGAAGTGCGGATTCAGACACTCCATCCTAGGATTAGTCGAATAAACTATTCCACAGATTTTTATCTGATTCGTACTTTCTATTACAAAGCTTCCCGCTTCGCTTCTTCCCTCAATGACCGAAAGGTCTATTGTCTCCTCTGAAAACGCCAAAATCGGTTTCGTGCCATTAAATCTGCCGGCAGCTATCTGCCCTATACGTGCTCGCACAATTGTTACCCCGTTTACGTTAAATGTTGATTTTTTATACACTTATTATATAATGTAAATTATATACGATTTGCAATGCTGTTGCAATGCAAATAGAAAGGAAATTACAGCTAATGATAGAACCAAAGGAGCATTTTCACGGCAGTGACCTTGAAAAAATAAAAAAAATATACGGTATAAAGGAAGAAAATATTGTGAGCTTTGCAGCAAATGTCAACCCACTCGGTGAATCCGGTAAACTAAAGACTGCACTGTCTGAGCGCATTGATGCAATCACAAAATACCCCGACAGAGAGTATACTTCTCTCAGAAAGGCTATCGGCAGCTACTGCAAGTGCGATTACAATCACATAACAGTCGGAAACGGATGCACAGAGCTCATCTCACTTTTCATTCAGATTACAGCTCCCAAAAAGACACTTCTGCTTGGTCCGACTTACTCTGAGTACGAGCGCGACTTAAGGATAAACGGCAGTGATATCTCCTACTATTTTCTCAAGGAAAAGGATGATTTTAAGATTGATCCGGATGAATTCATCTCTGCAATCACAGCTGATACCGACCTTGTCATCATCTGTAATCCCAACAATCCGACCGGCAGTCTTATCACACCGGATAAGCTCAAAACAATTTTAACCCACTGTAAAGAGACAAATACTTATGTGATGATAGATGAGACATATATAGAGTTTGTGCCGGATGTTAATGAGCTTTCAGCAATACCTCTGACGGCCTTGTTTGACAATGTGATTATTTTACGCGGCACATCCAAGTTTTTTGCCACTCCGGGACTTCGTCTGGGCTATGCCATCACATCAAATTCACAAATTCTTACAGACATAAACACAAACAAAAATCCGTGGATGATTAACTCTCTCGCCGTTGTTGCAGGCGAAACCATGTTTTTGGATGAAGAATATATAGATAAAACAAGAAGCTTGATACTTTCGGAGAAAACCAGATGCAGGCAACTGATTGAAGAATCACACAAATTCAAGCTTTATCCATCCTACAGCAACTTCTATCTGCTTAAGATACTTGATGAAGGCGTGGATGCACATATGCTATTTGAGCGTGCCATAAGGCAGGGCATGATGATAAGGGACTGCTCTACCTTTCCCGGACTTGAGGAGCGGTTCATACGATTTTGTATAATGAAGCCAGAGGACAACACAAGGCTTATTAATTGTCTTACACAATGATGCAGCTAAAAAAGCTTCCGGAAGGATTTAATCCAGCCGGAAGCTTTTTTTATAAAGTAAAACATAGAATATGCTTTAAGCTCTATATTATTTTGCAGATAAGAACTCGTCAATACCCTTTGCTGCTGCTTTTCCTGCACCCATGGCAAGAATAACCGTTGCAGCACCTGTTACGGCATCTCCACCTGCAAATACACCCTCTTTTGAGGTTGCACCTGTATCCTCAGTTGCTACAATACACTTTCTCTTGTTTGTATCGAGACCGACTGTTGTAGAGGAAATAAGTGGATTTGGCGATGTACCAAGTGACATGATCACTGTATCGCACTCCATCTCATACTCAGAGCCGGCCATCTCAACAGGGCTTCTACGTCCTGATTCATCAGGCTCTCCAAGTTCCATCTTGATAAGCTTAACACCCTTAACCCAGCCATTCTCATCAACAAGAATCTCTGTAGGGTTCTCAAGGAGATCAAAGATAACTCCCTCTTCCTTAGCGTGATGTACTTCCTCCTTACGTGCAGGAAGCTCTGCCTCACTACGTCTGTATACAATGTGTGTCTCAGCACCGAGACGAAGAGCTGTTCTGGCTGCGTCCATGGCTACGTTTCCACCACCGACAACTACAACCTTTTTACCTTTTGAGATAGGAGTCTCATAGCCCTCTTTAAAAGCTTTCATGAGGTTATTTCTTGTAAGGAACTCATTAGCAGAAAATACACCGTTGGCCTGCTCTCCAGGGATTCCCATAAATCTTGGAAGTCCTGCTCCAGAACCGATAAATACAGCCTCAAAGCCTTCTTCCTCCATGAGTTCGTCAATCTTAACTGACTTTCCGATAACTACATTTGTCTCGATTTTAACACCAAGTGCCTTGACATTCTCTACTTCTGCCGCAACAACCTTGTCCTTTGGAAGACGAAACTCCGGTATTCCGTAGCTTAATACTCCACCGGCAGCGTGAAGTGCCTCAAAAATAGTTACATCATAGCCAAGCTTTGCAAGGTCTCCGGCACATGTAAGTCCTGCAGGACCTGAACCGATAACAGCAACCTTTTTGCCGTTTTTCTCTGCGGCTGTCTTTGGCTTGATGCCATTCTCTCTGGCTGTATCAGCAACAAATCTCTCGAGCTTTCCGATTGAGACAGGATCGCCCTTGAAGCCTCTGATACACTTGCCCTCACACTGGCTCTCCTGTGGGCATACACGTCCACATACAGCAGGAAGTGCTGATGACTCTGAAATAATCTCATAAGCCTTTGTGAAATCACCATTTTTAACCTGCTCAACAAATGCAGGAATATTGATAGAAACAGGGCAGCCCTTCATACACTGTGCATTTTTACAGTTTAAGCATCTGCTTGCCTCTGCCATTGCCTCTTCTTTATTGTAGCCGTAGCAAACCTCTTCAAAGTTTGTGGCACGAACCTTTGGATCCTGCTCTCTGACAGGTACTCTCTTTAATACATCGACTTCCATTATTTGTCACCTCCGCAGTTTCCGCAGCCACCGTGATGTGTTGCGCCCTCTTCATAGGCAAGCTTAGCTCTGCCTTCCTCAGTCTTATATTGCTGCTGTCTCTTCATAGCCTGATCGAAATCAACAAGATGTCCGTCGAACTCAGGTCCGTCAACACATGCGAACTTAACCTTTCCATCCACGATCAGACGGCATGCACCACACATACCTGTTCCATCAACCATGATTGGGTTCATTGAAACAATTGTAGGAATCTCAAGCTTCTTTGTGAGCAGACATGTGAATTTCATCATAATCATAGGTCCGATAGCTACACAGCAGTCATATGTATTGCCGGCATCAACAAGTGCCTGAAGCTGCTGGCTACCGTTGCCGTGGAAGCCGTATGAGCCATCATCTGTACAAACATAGAGATTCTTTGCAACAGCTTTCATCTCATCCTCAAAGAAAAGGATATCCTTATTTCTAAAGCCCATGATGACATCAGCATCCACACCATGCTCTTTAAGCCACTTAACCTGTGGATATACAGGAGCTGTACCAAGACCTCCTGCGATAAATACGATGTGCTTTTTCTTTGTCTCCTCGAGGTTATCCTCCTGACAAAGCTCTGATGGACAGCCGAGTGGTCCGACGAAATCCTCTAATGAATCCCCCTCATTAAGAGCCATCATTCTCTCTGTTCCTGCACCGATAGTCTGTACTACGATAGTAACAGTCTCTTTTTCCCTGTCATAATCACAGATGGTAAGTGGGATTCTCTCTCCTACCTCATCTGTCTTTGCGATGATAAACTGACCAGGCAGACACTCTTTTGCAACTCGTGGTGCCTTTATATCCATAAGGATAATATTGTCAGCCAATTTTTCTTTTCGAACTATTGGATACATAGTCTTCCTCCTAGTTAAATCTTATCCCATTACATATGTAATCTGATACTCAATTATTTCATACTTTTTTAATTTTAAATGAAATGATATAATTTTTCAATATATTTCTTTAGATATTCCATAAAAATATGTTATATGCTTATGAAATTGTGTTATCTTCTGACATTCGTCCGGTACTTTATATCAAAAACAGGAACCAATTCATGCAAAAAATGAACCGGTTCCTGTATTTATCAGCTTTTATGAGAAATATACAAGCTCATCCTGCGGCTTCTCGGCAGGCTCGATGGAAACCGGATAAAGCACCGGTCCCTTTCCCTTGTACTCTCTTGCAAACTCCACATGCACCCTTGCGGTGATGGTAATCCACGATTTGTGAGGAATACTGCTCTCATCCTCATACTTGCACTTAAAGCCTATAAAGGTCACGTCCTCTATACAGCAGGTCATCGCAAACCTGCCCGGTACCATAACACCCTTTCTAAGCTTATCAGGATTGTATACAAGAGCAAGAAATTTGACAACCTTGCCGTCGTACTTCTTGTAATTCTCCATGGCATCCATATACCAGATGGCATAATCTGCATCTGAGAGCTCAATCACATCCTGATTTATATCAAACGGCAGTTCCTCCGGACGCTCATCAATAGTACCGTCCTTGCGTTCGTAGACTATCTGGGCTTTGCGGTTGATATTCTTTATGGTACGCCTTAGGTGTCCTCTGTCTGTATCATCGTCCGTCCTGTTAAATATGACAACATCACTCGCAAATACCTGTTCCTGCATCATCGCGCGCATATTGTTCATATAAAGGTCAAATGTAGTGGAATCAACTGTGGCGAGCGACTGCACGATAACCCAGCCCTTTGGCAGCTCGGCCTCTATTATTTTATCAATGCCCCATGTGCCGTTGTACTCGATAAACACCTGTTCAGGCAAATACTGCATGTTGAGCTCATTCAGCTTTGCAGCTGTAAACTCATCCTCCGAGTCGATCTCTGCAACCTGGATATTGGCAGCCTTTAGCTTGTCCATATCATACTCCACATCACCATCCTCGCACATAATGATAAGCCCCTTTGAGCCATTAGCGAAATCATTCTCGAAAATGGTATCCTTAATCAGTGAAGTCTTGCCACTGTCCATGAATCCGGTAAATAAATATACTGGAATCTCTTCAGCCATTTTGTTAGTTCCTTTCTGATTATTGTGTAACTATATTAAATACATTTAAGCAAGTCCGAAAAGCTCTTCAAGCTCATGCTCGTGGATATCTGTTCCGATAACAACGATACGTCCTGTATAGTCAGGCTCGCCATCACGAATCTCGTACTCGCCCGGAACCATATCAAAGTAAATCCACTTGCCATCTGTGCCCTCTACCATGCCCTTTGAACGAAGAATATTGTCATCTTCCACAAACTGCTTAAGGATTTCTTCGAGCTTAGCACGCTCAAACTTGTGAGGTGTCTCCTTGCCCCAGCTTGTAAATACATCGTCAGCATGATGATGTCCGTGCTCATGCTCATGGTCATGACAGCCACAGGTGCAACCCTCGCCATGCTCGTGATGATGCTCGTGCTCGTCATGGTCGTGGTGATGCTCGTGATCATCGTGGTCGTGATGGTGCTCATGCTCATCATGGTCGTGGTGATGTTCATGCTCATCATGGTCGTGGTGATGCTCATGCTCATCATGGTCATGGTGATGATGATGCTCTGCCTCATCCTGTGCATGACGTGCCTCAGCAAGCACCTTCATCTCGAGATTGTCCTGACCTTCCATAGTCTTAAGAATCTGCTCTCCTTTAATAGCATCCCAGTCAGTAGTGATAACTGAAGCCTTTGGATTTAAAGCCTGAATCTGCTTTACACAAAACTCAAGCTGCTCAGGTGTAGCATTCTGGCTGCGGCTTAAGATCACTGTTGTGGCATACTCTATCTGGTTGTTGAAAAACTCACCGAAAGCCTTCATCTGCTTGCTTGCCTTAAGTGCATTTACCACTGTAACAAGTGCATTAAGCTTGACCGGCTGTTCTTTTTCGATATCTATAACAGATTTCATGACATCTGATAATTTACCCACGCCGGAAGGCTCGATTAAGATACGGTCAGGATGATACTTAGTAATAACCTCATTTAAGTTCTTACCAAAATCACCAACCAGTGAACAGCAGATACAGCCTGAGTTCATCTCAGTAATCTGAATGCCGGCATCCTTTAAAAAGCCACCGTCTATACCAACCTCACCGAACTCATTCTCTATGAGAACTATCTGCTCACCCTTAAAAGCCTCATCTATCATTTTCTTGATAAATGTAGTCTTTCCAGCTCCAAGGAAACCTGAAATAATGTCAATTTTTGTCATTGTAATTCACTCCTTTTCTTTTCACTAAATCCTATTTTACTAGCAATAATACAAATATGCAAATTAAATTTTTATTATTAAATTATGTTGACACATAACAAAAGAACTACCGCACGCGGTAGTCCTCTCTAATACATTAATTGTATTTTCTTTTTCTAGCTGCTTCAGATTTCTTCTTACGCTTTACGCTTGGTTTCTCGTAATGCTCACGCTTACGGATCTCCTGCTGGATGCCTGCTTTTGCACAGTTTCTCTTGAATCTGCGTAATGCGCTATCTAAAGTCTCGTTTTCTTTAACTATTACACTAGACATAACCTAAAACCTAACCTCCCTCCAGTTGTGTATTGTGCATCAACTGTTAGGTATCTATACTTAATTGCACTAACATGTATTTTATCAAAATATCCGGATTTGTCAAGATAAATCCGGATATTTTTTCAAGAAATTATTATTTTAATTATATCAGGTAAAACATCACTCCAAAATGACTCTAATCAAGCTTGATAAAGATTGATGTTTCCTTTTTCAGTGAATCTGCAATCTCATAGTTTTCATCCATCTTGTGTGAGATATTGTCCATATCCTCAACAATAAGCTGTGTACTGTCAGCCGCTGAAACCACTCCGTTCACACCCTCATTTATAGCATGTGAAATGGTGTTGATTGAAGAAGAAATCTCAAGCATGGACTGCTTCAGTGAATCAGTCTTCTCCTTGAAATCAGTCATGGTACCCTCAATGAATGAAGCCTTGTCGTTGTACTCCACACCGGACTCAACAAATCTCTCAAACTCCGGAAGAATCGAATCATTAATATAGCTGACAAGACCATTGGCGTTGTCAGAAAGATTGTTAACCGAATTGGTAACTACCGCATTGATACGCTGGATATTGTTGGCTGCCTCCTGGCTGGCTGCAGCAAGCTGGCTGATCTCACTGGCTACAACCGCAAAACCTCTGCCTGCCTCTCCTGCCCTTGCTGCCTCAATAGAAGCATTTAATGCCAGCAGATTGGTCTGACTTGCAATGTTTAAAATATCATTGGTAAGTGAATTGACCTGCTTTACGCTGTTGCTATCCTCAATAGCCTTCTGCAATACCTCGAGAATCTCCGAAACCTTCCTGTCTGTTGACTCCATGTTTGTACGTGCAACAGACTCCATTGACTGTGCATGGGCCTTCATATCCCTGGTGTATCCGGTCAGTTCATCTGTCTTTTCAGCAATAAGCTCAACCTCTTTTGCCACATTATCTGTGTTGGTATTGATAACAGATGCATTTTCAGAGATATCCTGCATGGTAGCAGACAGCTCCTCTGTTAAAGCCGAAAGATCGGACACACTGCTGTTGCTTGTCTGAACACTCTGACGCACATCATCAACAACCCTCTCCATCCTGGCCGAGTTGGTGACAACAGCCTTGAATATAGCCTGCAGCTTTGTCATAAAGACATTGATGCCCTTGCCTACGGCGTCAACCTCAGCATTGTTGATAGGAGTAACCCTCTGTGTCAAATCGCCCTTCTTGTTATCAATATTGACTATGATGCCGTTGATTTCCTTCTGTGTACGAAGCAGAGGCTTGATAACCATGGTGACAACAGCAAAAACAACAAACAGTAATGCAATTATACTTACTGCAATAGTAAATGTACATGTGACAACAGATGCGCGATAAGTACTTTCGAGGCTCTTTCTCTCCTCCTGTGTAACAGAATTGACATGCTCACGCATTGACGAAATAGCTTTTTCAATGTTATTAGTATATTTTGCAATAGAGCCATTTGCCGTTTTATACGCTTCCTCGTTTTTACCGGCGGCAGAATAGGCCATTACATTGCCACACTCCTTGACCAGGCTTGTATAGTTTTCACAGATAATTCTATAGTTTCTCTTGGTCTCCAAGGTTACATAAGGATTATAATCATCAAGGAGCTGCTTTAGCTTTTCCTCGTGATTTCTCACTTCACTTACAATATCAATCATTGATGATAGATCTGTCGATATAATATGAGACAGTGCCAGTGTATGAATATTCACGGTCTCCATCTCAATATCATTAAGCATCTCCGTGCCAACCATTGAGGTGTCCACAATCTGAGAAGCCGCATCATTTACCTTTGATAAATTTTTAAGAGATAAACCACTTGAAATAACACTTACAAAGCCTACAATAAAAACAGGAATAAGTATCAATTTCGTACTTAACTTTTTCTTTCCCTTGATCTTTGGTTTGTTATTAACCTTTTGAGCTTTTTTTGTGTTGAGAGTTTTTTTTACTTTTGGTGCTTTTGCAGGATTTGCTGCTTTTGCTTTCACCTTTTTTTGTTTTACTGCGCTATTTTTAACAGCTGCTTTACTTTTTTTTGAATCTAATTTCATGTTATATACCCCTCTACTCAGCTACAGATTGTGTTATCCCCGCAACTAGATTATCCATTATCTCCTGAAGATCTGTATTATCAGGATTACCGGCCGCCATTTTTTCGCCAAACTCCGTCGCAGCATCCCAGTAAGAATTTCCAACTCTTTGGAGCTTTCCGTACTGTGCCTGATCCATAACAGCCATAATAGCAGGAACCTTTTTGACCGCATCATCTGCGGCTGCCGCTTTATTGGCAGGGCCTGCATTCTTCATCTCAAAGCGGAGCTTCTGGTTATCCTCGTTTGTAAACCACTGGGCAAGCTTATTTGCCCACTCAGGATACTTGGTGTATGCATTTACAGCCATATATTTATAGCCTTTAAACGATGACATCTGAATCTGCTGTCCGGCACATGTGTATGTAGGCAGCTTTACAGCACCATAATCATCGCCCCATAATTCCTTGATTTTTGCCGCATTCCAGCATCCACTGACACCGGCAATAATACTTCCGTCCTGTACTCCTGCAATAAAATCGTCCTGTACACAGTTCTTAAAGCCCGGCTTAGCCGCAATATCAAGCATAGCCTGTGCTATATCAACACCCTTGATGTCCGTGATGATAGAATTCCAGTTACAGTGGTTTGTCACACCATCATCATTCACGCCAAAATCAAGCCCTGTATTTCCAAAAAATGAATACAGATACCAGCCTGAGCTCCAGTCCATAGTCAAGTACTTACCATTTGCCCCTGCAATGTCGAGCATGCCATCAAGCGTAGCCACATCGCTGTCTGAGAAATAATTCTTATTGTAATACATAAAATATCCATTGTCAGCGGTCAGCGGATATCCATATAATTTGCCATCGATAGTGGCAGCCTCAACCGCACCTTCATCGTTAGCCTTTTTAACGGCATCCACATCCTCTATCTCATAAAGAGCGCCTCCCGCTACCATAGAAGTTATCTGGTCATCCGCTATAGGGAATACATCCGCACCATTATGCACATTTGATAATATATTATCTCTGGCATCAGAATCCTCTGACTCCTCGATAATTATATTAAAATCAGTTCCTTTATTAGCCTCCTTGAAGCTTTCAATCATCTGTGTAGTAATATCCACATCATTCTTCGAACACCACACATGCATCTTTACTTCCTTATTCTTCGCTTTATCCGAAGAATTCTCCGTCGTCCCCACCTGTGTATTGTCATGTGATTTATTTGATACTCCACATCCTGTAAGTAATGAAACCCCCATGGCAGCCACAAGTGTTGCAGCTATTAACCTCTTCATACATATTCATCCTTTCAGTTTATTCTCAATTTATAATTTAGTACAATTTTACCATACTTTCACAAAAAAAAATAGGTCTAATTTGATTTTTTTAACAAATTTAGACCTATTTTTTAAAAGATGCATTTTAAAGCACTATATAAGCATTTTTGTTACTTAATCATACCTGAAAGTGCGTCCTTTACTGAAGCAATAGCATCAGGAATACCTGCCGGGTTCTTTCCACCGGCCTGAGCCATGTTAGGGCGTCCACCGCCGCCACCGCCTACCTTTGAGGCGATTGCCTTGATTAAGTTTCCTGCATGCGCACCGCTCTTTATGGCAGCGTCTGTTGCCATGGCAACAAGATTTACCTTGCCTTCATTTGAAGAAGCAAGCACGATAACTCCCTCGCCAAGCTTTTCCTTGAGGGAATCGCCAAGATCACGCAGTCCGTTCATATCAACGCCGTCAACACTTGTTGCAAGAAGCTTGATTCCGTTTACATCAACTACCTGATCCATAACATCGCCGAGCGCATCCTTTGCTGCCTTGCTCTTAAGAGACTCATTCTCACTCTGAAGTGCCTTCATCTCAGCCATCAGGTGCTCAAGTCTCTCTTTGAGGTTGGCAGGAGTTGATTTAACTACCTTAGCAGCCTCCTCAAGCTCCTTCTCCATATTGCTGTAATAAGCGAATACATTGTCGCCTGTGATAGCCTCGATACGTCTTACGCCTGCAGCCACACCACTCTCCGAAAGAATCTTGAATACCTTGATATCAGATGTATTCTTTACATGTGTACCACCGCAGAACTCCTTTGAGAAATCGCCCATTGATACGACACGTACCTTTTCACCGTATTTCTCGCCGAAGAGAGCCATGGCACCTGTCTTTTTAGCCTCATCGACAGTCATGATATCTGTGCGAACTTCAATAGCTTCGTTGATTTTCTCGTTTACGATATCCTCAACCCTTTTAAGTTCCTCAGCAGTCATAGCAGAAAAATGAGAGAAATCAAAACGTGTTCTCTCAGCATCCTGGTAAGAACCTGCCTGCTCTACATGTGTGCCGAGCACCTCACGCAGTGCCTTCTGAAGCAGATGAGTGGCAGAGTGATTTCTGCATGTGTTTGTTCTTGTTTTTGTATCAACAGAAAGTGTAGCCTTCTCTCCTGTGCGGATCATACCCTCTGACACATAACCTACATGTGCATATCTGTTGCCGACAACCTTTACTGTATCCTCAACAACAAATGTACCGCTCTCTGTCTTTATGATACCCTTGTCACCCTGCTGACCACCCATTGTGGCATAGAAAGGTGTGTTTGGCACGATTACAGAACCCTTATCACCATCTGAAAGAGCCTCGACTACATCATCCGATGTGGTAAGGAAAGCAATCTCAGCTGTGTCAGTAAGCTTGTCATAGCCTGTGAACTCTGTAGTAATTTCAGAATCTATATCATTGTAAACATTGGCATCAGCACCCATATAGTTTGTTTCCTTGCGGGCTCCTCTTGCCTTCTGTCTCTGCGCCTCCATACAGCTCTCAAAGCCAGCCTCATCATATGTGAAGCCCTTCTCCTCGAGAATCTCAGCTGTGAGGTCTACAGGGAAGCCGTATGTATCGTAAAGCTTGAATGCATCCTCTCCTGAAAGTACCTTGACCCCGTCAGCCTTCATATGTTCTTCCATATCTGCAAGGATACCAAGTCCCTGGTCGATAGTCTTCGCGAACTTCTCCTCTTCCTGAGTGAGCACCTTAAGGATGAAATCCTTTCTCTCCTCAAGCTCCGGATAACCGTCCTTGCTCTCATCAATGACAACCTGCGCGATTTTGCCAAGGAATGCTCCCTGTATGCCAAGTGTACGTCCATGCATAGCGGCACGTCTGATGATACGGCGAAGCACATAGCCCCTGCCCTCGTTAGATGGCATAACTCCGTCAGAAATAAGGAATGTAGACGAACGGATATGGTCTGTGATAAGACGGATAGAAACATCGTCCATCTCATCGACATGATATTTCTTGCCTGAAAGCTCGCAGACCTTGTCACGGATAGCCTTCATTGTATCAATATCGAATACCGAATCAACATCCTGCATTACAACAGCAAGACGCTCAAGTCCCATACCTGTATCAATGTTCTTGTGCTCAAGCTCAGTGTATCCACCGTGTCCGTCACCGTTAAACTGTGTGAATACATTGTTCCACACCTCCATGAAACGGTCGCAGTCACAGCCTACCTTACAATCAGGCTTTCCACAGCCATACTTCTCACCGCGGTCATAATAAATCTCAGAGCACGGACCGCAAGGACCTGCGCCATGCTCCCAGAAGTTGTCACACTCACCGGTCTTTGGATCTCTGTAGAAACGTGTAATACGATCTCCCGGCACTCCTACTTCCTTAGTCCAGATATCAAATGCCTCATCATCCTCACCATAGATGGAAGGATAAAGCCTGTCCTTTTCAAGACCGAGCACCTCTGTCAAAAATTCCCATGACCATGCGATTGCTTCATGCTTGAAATAATCGCCAAACGAGAAGTTTCCGAGCATCTCAAAAAATGTAAGATGACGAGCTGTCTTACCTACATTCTCGATATCACCTGTTCTGACACACTTCTGGCATGTAGTCACACGGCGTCTTGGCGGAACCTCCTGTCCTGTAAAATATGGTTTAAGCGGTGCCATACCTGCATTAATAAGAAGCAGACTGTTGTCATTGTGAGGCACCAGTGAAAAACTCTTCATTGCGAGATGTCCCTTGCTCTCAAAGAACTCAAGGTACATACGACGTAATTCGTTAACGCCATAACTCTTCTTCATTACTTGAATCTCCTATTCTTTTGTCTTTGCGTCCTTCATTTTACGAAGCTTTACCCCTATTAAAGCCCCACAAAAACCTATGGCCGCCAAAACAATCATAATAATAACATATTGTGCTACGCACATGAAAAAGTCCCCCATAATTACCCTCCTAAATTTATTGAACTAATTTATTATAAATGAATTTGTGAAATAATTCAATAGTTCTCTCCAAAAGCAAACGTCTGATTTTCACGTTCAATCTCAATAACCCTGTCAGCCTTGTCCTTATTGCTCAGCCTCTTCTTGTATTCAATGATACCGCTGTAGTCCTGCCACATATGCATAGGAAACACAAACTCTGCCGAGGTATTTTGTAAAAAGAAATCAAAACCCTTGAACTGATACTCCATAAGCTTTGGATCCATAGGGAAAAACGCCACGTTTATTGGTTTTTCCGAAAGCTTTTTTATCTCATGTCTGAAGGCTCTGCGCACTCTGCCGTTTATCAGGTCTCCTGCACCATTCCACTCCCAGTCGTTTAAATCACCGGCATGAAACAGGCTCACACCGTTTGAGGCAACATAAAATGCCACCCCGGCATCGGTGGATCTAAGTGTCATTATATCCAGATCATCCACATGATATGTATTGTCAGGTGAAACAAATGTCACCCTGTCCCTGACAGCAGGATCAATGCCATGCTTTGACAAAAAATGCGGACTGATACGGATATCCTTTGAAAAAACATAATGTATATTCGAATATTTGTCAGTCAGACGCAAAATATCCATATCATAATGATCCTTGTGGCTGTGACTTGCAAACATATAGATTTTTGTATCCGGCTCATAAGATGGCAGCTTTCCGGTAAAATGCATACCCTCCACCTTGTCTCCATCAAAATAATCAAATATAAGCACCTTGTCATCCAGTTCCACAAGAAAACAACTGTGATGTATAAAAATTATCTGCATGTAACCTACTCTCTTTCGCTTTTAAATCAGTCTTTATGTATCATTATGCTATCTTTATGCAATATAGTCAACTTATATTTCGTATAATATAGTAATTAAACTCTAATTACCAATCAGTAATTATATGATTAAAGGGTCAAAATACCTTTTGACCCTCATATCATTATATAATTATACAAATCATGCCGCCATTTGAGTCATTCACAATCTTTTGCATGGTTTCCTGAAGCTTTATCTGGCACTCATCATCCATCTGCATTATTTTGCTTCTTATTCCGTCCTCCATAAGCTCACCGACAGACTTTCCAAAAATATTAGTCTTCCAGACTCCACTGTCACTGTTTTCACCATTTTTGATGTAATCTATCAGATCCTCTGCCTGTTCCCTGCTTCCGACTATCGGTGCTATCTCGGTCTCGATATTAGCCCTTATCATATGTATTGACGGTGAAATAGCCTTCATTTTTACTCCAAACTTGTTTCCATGGGCTATAAGCACAGGCTCCTCCATTCGGATATCAGACAGCTGTGGCATCACAACACCATAACCCTTCTGCTGCACCGATGAAAAAGCATCCTTAATCTTTTCGTATTCATTCTTTTCCTCAGTGAGTGAAAGAATCAGGGAAATCAGCTCCTTTTCCCCGGAAACAGTCACACCGCACAGCACGGAAATATTCTCGTAGTAGTACTTCTCTGCAATCTCAATTTTGACCTTTACCACACCATCAGACAGCCCCATCCCGGCAAGAGATACCGCTTTTAATATATCCCCATCCGATTCAGGCATATCAGTGCTCATCAGTGCGACATCCTTCAGCTTTGAAGCCCTTGCAAGAAAAGTCTTTGCATATGTAATTACAGCCTGCTTTACATAATTGTCATAAGGCAGAAGCTGCACCCATTTCGGTATATCATAGTCCACTCTCGTGACTGCAAATTCATATAAGAGCTTTTCCATGATATCTGTAATCTGTCCCATGCAAAGCTTTTCACAGTCTATAGGAATGGCAGCCGCTTTATACTCTCTGCTAAGTGACTCGCACAAAAGTCTCGTTTCTGCTGCAAAAGGCTTTGTAGTATTTACCACAATTACAAATGGCTTTCCTGAAGCCTCAAGCTGCATGACGGTTTCTCTTTCTGCTGCCTCATAGCTCTGTCTTTTTATATCGCCTATGCTGCCGTCAGTGGTTACAAGCACAGCCACTGTCGAATGCTCCTCTATTACCTTTTTTGTTCCTACAACTGCAGCCTCCTCAAAAGGTATATCCTCGTCGAACCACGGTGTTTTGACCATACGCTCGCAGTCCTCCTCGAGATAACCGACAGCATCCCCCACTGTAAAGCCCACACAGTCCACAAGGCGTACCTTCACAGCGCTGCCATCATCCAGACTGATAGTAACCGCATCCTGTGGAATAAATTTCGGTTCAGTCGTCATAATAGTCTTTCCTTTGCCTGATTGTGGCAGTTCATCGACTGCACGCTTTTTAGCATACTCATTGTCCATCTTCGGTATTACACAAAGCTCCATGAAATGCTTTATAAATGTGGACTTGCCTGTGCGCACAGGACCGACGACACCTATGTAAATCTCGCCGTTTGTGCGGCATCTGATATCTTTATATAAATCAAACTCTTTACTGTCCATAGTACTGCCCATAAAAGCTTCCTCCATACACTTTATTCTATAATCAAAGTGTATTCACCTGCTCTTTGAATTATTACACATAAAAAGGCCACAGGCTTCAAAACAGATAACCTGTGGTCTTTTGTAATAATATATAGTATTTTAAACCAAACTACTTAGCAGCCTTTTTCTCACATCCTGCTGTCTTGCTTGTAGAAGCATCAGCTGTTTCTTTAGCATCTGATTTGTCAGAAGCCTCCTCAGGCTCCTCTCTCAGACGTGCATACATCTGCATACACTTGTGGAGCTTCTTTGCAAGCTTATTGTCTATCTGCTCAGGAGTAGCTCTCCACTGCCAGTTGCCACCGGTAGTTGAAGGAATGTTGATACGGGCCTTTGAATCAAGTCCAAGCAGATCCTGCATAGGAACAATAGCCATATCGGCAACTGATGACCATGCCGCACGCATCATGCCCCAGTTGTAGCCCTCCTCCTTTGTGAGGTTTAAGTAATCCTTTGCAAACCTTACGCAATCCTTTGGAGCTGTCTTCATCCAGCCCATAACTGTGTCATTGTCATGGGTACCTGTGTATACAACACAGTGCTGCGGATAGTTATGTGGCAGATAATCGCTATCTTCTCTTGAATCGAAGGCAAACTGGATAACCTTCATGCCAGGGAAGCCTGAATCCTTTAAAAGCTTCTTTACGGAAGGTGTGAGGAAGCCGAGGTCCTCCACGATGATAGGAAGCTTGCCAAGCTTCTTCTCAAGCACGTTGAATAAATCCATGCCAGGTCCATCTTTCCATACACCGTTCTTTGCTGTATCATCCTTTGCAGGAATAGCATAGAATGAATCAAAACCTCTGAAATGATCGATTCGCACTATATCATAAAGCTTTGCCATAGCACTGATACGCTTTGTCCACCAGCTGTAGCTGTCCTTCTTCATAACATCCCATCTGAAAAGAGGATTGCCCCAGAGCTGTCCGTCAGCTGAGAAGGCATCAGGAGGACATCCTGCCACCTCGATTGGATTTAAGTCTTTATCGAGATAGAACTGTGTAGGATTAGCCCATACATCTGCTGAATCCATGGCAACATAAATAGGTACATCTCCGATAATTCTTATGCCCTTTTCATTAGCATATGCCTTTAAAGCAGTCCACTGCTTGAAGAAGTGATACTGGAGCATCTTGTAGAAGGCAATATCATCAGCATACTTCTCCTTTGCTTCTTCTATAGCCTCAGGTTTTCTAAACTTAAGAGCATCATCCCACTCGCTCCATGCCACTCCGCCACTTTACTGCAGAATGCCTCATAGTCAGCCGGTGTTTTCTTTGAAAAACGCTCATATGCCTTTCTTAAAAGAGCATATCTGTTGACATACATGATGCCATAGTCTACATACTGTGGCTTTTTGCCCCACTTATATGACTCGCACTCCTTCTTTGTCAGAAGCTTGTCCTTGCATAAAAGCTCCAGATCGATAAAATAAGGATTGCCTGCGAAGCTTGAAAATGACTGGTATGGAGAATCTCCATAGCTGGTAGGACAGATTGGAAGAATCTGCCAGTATGTCTGACCTCCCTTCTCAAGGAAATCGACAAAACGTCTCGCCTCCTTTCCCATAGTTCCAATACCATACTGTGATGGCAGTGATGAGATTGGCATTAATACACCGCTAGTTCTCATGTTATTTTTCCTCCCTTTTGTTGTATACTCATTGCTTGGCTGCGTGAGCCTGTATTTTAAAATAATATATAATATACATATGAAATCATATGATATTTTCGTTTTATTTAGTTATTATAACATCATAAAGTGCAACTTGTAAATTAAATTAGTTAATGTTAATATCAAATTAATAAAAAGTTTAAAAGAGGTGTAACAAAATGAATGAAACAACCAGGCAATTGATTGTGCATAAGGTAAAGCATAATACGAAACGCCTTATAACATCCATTAAATGGGTAATCTTTTCTATCGTTGTCGGCATAGTCGCAGGAAGCTGCGGCACCGCATTTTATTTTGCCTTGTCGGTCGTAACCGATTTCAGAATGAAATACCCTTGGCTCATTTACTTTCTGCCAATCGGCGGACTTGCCATTGTAGGACTCTATCATCTGTGTAAAGACGATAACGACACCGGAACCAATCTGGTAATATCAGCTATCCATTCAGGCGACAAGGTGCCCTTTATAATGGCCCCGCTTATATTTGTATCCACACTTATCACTCACCTGTTCGGTGGCTCTGCCGGCCGTGAGGGTGCTGCACTGCAGATGGGAGGCAGCATCGGAAGCTCTATAGGCAGGGTATTCAGATTTGATGAAAAGGACAAGCATGTCATGATTATGTGTGGCAAGCAACGCCAAGGAGGCCAACGGCAAGGGACTCATGCAAAAGCTGATATGCAAGAATGGAAAGTTCTC
>OIXL01000436.1_pt1 | contig 21477 bp, 18 predicted proteins | sample 1587761 | NCBI WGS metagenome assembly OIXL01 (sample SAMN03283246) | human gut metagenome | biome: human-associated habitat; material: feces | host: Homo sapiens | place: Peru | collected 2012 | reverse complement strand
GTCTTTATTTAGGATGCTTTTATTTACTGTGGATTAAGTGGCGGCACTCGGAGGGATACCGAGTGCCTTTTTCTTGCTTTCAACTAACACCAACCGCCATCCACGGTTTATTATTCACCACTTAATCCATTCAACAGACAAATGAACAGAAAGAAACAGGCACAGACAGAGCTGTCCTATTACGGACTGTACCTCTTGAACCACCTCAGAGAGAACCGTTTTCCACAAGCCAGCGATGCGGACTTTATCCGCGAACGTGCAGACCATGCCGCAGAAGTATATGAGCAGGCACGGCGTGATGCCCTCTTTGCCGATGCGGCACAAGAGCTTGCCATGTCAGCATTGCTGAAAGGTCTCCGCTTTTCCAAGTACAGCATCCTGTATGATGTTGTTGACAGTGAGTTTCCCCTGGAGGTAGCAGTAGAAGATCAGGAAGCGTTTGTCAAGCACCTCCTGCCTCTGGTTGACAACGTGTATTCCATTTACGACCTCACCGATGACGATTTTGCCCAGTCACCGGACTACGACCAGCTCTACACAGAGTTGACGGGAGCCGTAGCCATTTTCATAGAGTCAAATGGCGTACAATAGAAAACAACGGCTGAACGACAACATCAAGGCGATAGAGACGGCATTCATCCTTGACAGGGAACAGCGCACGCCGACCGCCCGTGAGCGTCTCCTTCTGGAGCGTTATTGCGGATTCGGAGGATTGAAGTGCATCCTGAACCCTGCCAGGGAACTGGCGGATGCCGTCCATTGGGCAAAGTCAGACCTTGAATTGTTTGCTCCAACAGTGGAGCTGCATAGACTTATCCGTGAAAACAGCAAGAATGAAAGCGAGTACAAACAGTTGATGGACAGTCTGAAACAGTCTGTCCTCACGGCATTCTACACGCCGTCAGCCGTTACGGAGGCTCTGACGGATGTGTTGAAAGAGCATCAGATTACCCCCGAAAAGGTGCTTGCCATACACTGGTGTAGGTAGCGGCATCACTCGTGCTCTGGACGAAGACATCAATGTCACATTTATGAATAATGACAAGGCGCAGGAATTTGTCATCACGGTTTGGAGAGAAGAAAGTAACGAAGTCGAGAAAAAAAGTAACCAAGTCGAGGGGAAAAGTAACCAAGTCGGTAACCAAGTCGAACAAAAAAGTAACGAAGTCGAGGAAAAAAGTAACCAAGTCCAAGACTCTGACACTCGACTTAGACACTCTGACACTAAAAAAGTGTCATTGTCTAATAAGCAAAGGGATATAGTCAATTTCTGTTCAGTTCCTCGAACCACAGCAGAGATCATGGAACGCCTTGGTTTATCCAATCAAACCAAGAACCGTGAGCGTTACATCACCTCCCTTGTTGCAGCAGGATATTTGCAGATGACCAACCCTGAAAATCCTACGGCAAGCAATCAAAAATACAAGAAAGTAACAACAAAATAGTAAGAATGATGGACTTTTTATATTTCCTCCAGTTTGCATGTTTCATCTTCATGCTCATCAATGCCCTTATCCTCGGCATCACCCACCTGCACATGAAGTGGACCAACCGACGCTATGAGTGGTCACGCTGGCTGATACTTGCAGGCATGATGGGACTTGCCATACAATATCTCTTGCAGATGCTCTTGGGTTTTCGTGCGAAAAGCGATGACTTGGGAGCTGTCTTCAATATCTTGGTCTATACCCCATGCTTCACCACTATCTCCATGGGCATATACAACATTGAGGCGACCCATGCCAACCGCCGAAAGATGAACATCGTCTGCACTTGCATTTATGCCGCCATCATAGCAGTTTTCTGCATAGGTTACAGCAATAGCGGAAGTCTTAACATCGGCAACTGGCTCTATGCGATGCTCGTATTGTTCGGCGCAAACGTAGCGTATTGCATCTATATGATTATGATTGAGATGCGGAAACGCAAGAAGATGTTGGAGCTGATGACTGGTGACGACATGCTGCCCTACGTGCGATATGCCCGAGCCAGTGTCTTCGCCCTGTTCTTCTCTACCCTTACCATGCCTTTCGCCATCCTCTCCACCACCTTATTATATATAATAGGCCCGTTGGCTTTGCTCTCTATCCTTTTCTTCAATCTGAGTTTCGTGGCATTGGGCTACAATTACGTTCCTACCGAGGAACTCTTGGATAAGGAGGAAGAAGAAAGCGCAGCCCTCGCAGATGAAATAACAGAAAGCTCCAATGGGCAGGATGCAGAGTCTGCTGATAGTAAAGAAACATTGCCATCGTTTTCTCAGGAGCGTCAGGCAGCCATCAAGGAGAAGCTCGACAAGTGGTGCGAAGAGTTGGGCTATAAAGACACCACAGTAAACATGTTCACCCTGTCACGCTCGCTGAACATTTCTAAGAACGAGTTGTCGCGCTACTTCACTTCATGCCTAAACTCCACCTTCCGCATCTGGCTTTCCGAGGTACGTTTCGAGGCGGCAAAGAAGATGATGCTCGACTATCCCGACTACAACAACGACATCATTTCTGCCGAATGTGGCTTCTCTTCACGCTCCTATCTCTATCGCATATTCAAAGAGAAAGAAGGTTGCTCCCCAACAGTCTGGAGAGCGAAAATACAATAAAATCACGCCTTAGGTGTCTACTTCCCCCACCAAGTAGACACCTATTTTGTAGGAAGTAGACACCTAAGTGGGGGAAGTGGAGACAAAGAGAACCATTAATTTTGCAGATGAAAAAGGGCTATACTCATTTTTTTAATCTTTCTCATTTCTGTCCGTCTGCCATATAAAAAGGTTTAAATATCTTAATAAATGATAGTACTATCAGATAATTTGTTTATCTTTGCATTATCCAAAAGTTGGAAAAGTGTAAGAAATAGCCTGAAAAAAGATTGGAAAAATGTAAGAAATAGCCTGAAAAAAGATTGGAAAAATGTATAAAATAGGCTGTTTTTACCTTGGGAAAATATAATTTAACAGTACAAGTGTATGATTAACAGAAAGATAGATAAATATTTAGATAATTTCTTTCAAGCAACGCATAAAGCATTGTTGCTTACGGGAGCTCGACAGATAGGTAAGACTTACTCAATAAGACAGGCTGCTCAGCGAATCTTTGATGATTTTGTTGAGATCAATTTCATAACTTCTCCTGAGGCTATTGGCATCTTCACTGGAGCCAAAGATGTAAAGGATATGCTGTTTCGTCTGACGGCTTTCGTGCATAAGCCTCTTGTTAAAGGAAAGACTCTCATCTTTTTTGATGAAGTGCAGGTTTATCCTGAAGTAGTAACCCTCATCAAGTTTCTGGTTGATGAAGGGAGTTATCGCTATGCCTTAAGTGGTTCTTTGCTGGGTATCGAATTGAATAATTTGCGTTCTGAACCTGTTGGCTATTTAGATGTTAAGGAAATGTTTCCACTTGATTTGCAGGAGTTCTATTCTGCTATAGGTTTATCTGCAGATGTTTTGGATGTTATCCGTAAAAACTGGGAAGAAAAGACGCCTGTAGATGATTTTGTACATCATGAATTGATGAGAGCTTTTCGCTTGTATTTGATAATAGGAGGAATGCCGCAAGCTGTTCAGACCTATTTGGATAGCAATAATTTACAGCGTGTGATTGATGTACAGAAGAGTATTCTTTTGGAGTATCAGCGTGATATCATGAAATATAAGATGGATGACAACAATCAAAAGTTGTATATCCAGGAAATATTCCAATTGATTCCTTCTGAATTGAATGCTAAAAACAAGCGTTTTATTCTTAAAAGTTTGAATCAGCAAGCTAGATTTGCTAATTATGAAAATAGCTTTCTTTGGCTTCGGGATGCTGGTGTGGCTCTTCCTACTTACAATGTAGAGGAACCTAAATTACCATTGTTGCTGGCTAAGACAAGAAACCTTTTCAAATTATTCCAAAATGATGTGGGGTTGCTGATCAGTCAGTTTGCTGATGGCATTCAGTTGCGTCTTTTAAACGATGAACAGTTTATCAATTTTGGCGCCATCTATGAGAATGTGGTTGCTCAGGAGTTGAAAGCTCATGGCTTTGACCTCTATTACTTTAACAATAAGCGCTTGGGAGAGTTGGATTTTGTGGTGGAGTACAAAGGACAGGTTTTGCCAATAGAGGTGAAGTCTGGTAAGGATTATGACCGTCATAATGCGCTTTCGAATGTAATGGCATCAACAGAATACAAAATTCCTCATGGTTTGGTACTTTGTAATGGAAATGTAGAGACAAAAGGAAAGGTGACTTATGTTCCGATTTACATGCTTATGTTTCTGGAAAAAGATTCTGTTCAGAATATAACCTATAAGATGGATTTGTCAGGATTAAATGTGTAAAATTCTGGCTCATCTGCCGAATGTGGCTTCTCTTCACGCTCCTATCTCTATCGCATATTCAAAGAGAAAGAAGGTTGCTCCCCAACAGTCTGGAGAGCGAAAATACAATAAAATCACGCCTTAGGTGTCTACTTCCCCCACCAAGTAGACACCTATTTTTTAGGAAGTAGACACCTAAGTGGGGGAAGTGGACACCTTTTTCCGAAGAAAAACACTATTTTTGCGCCATGGGAAATATGATAGAGACTCTCACGAAAGAGGAACAGGCTATTTTTATAGTGGCATTGTTTCTTCTGTTGTTCGCCATAGTCATGAGCTATGCCATGGTTCAAGACTACAGGATATATCTTGATGAGAACTACAAGGCTCGCTACAGCTTCTGTGATTTCATCAAGAGAGAAAGATTCTATATCTATCTGTTTCTCGGACTGACTTTCGTCATCATCCTGGGAATGACAGTATATCTGATGGCAATGAGAGAAAATATGTAAGAAAGTATAATAATAATAATTTACAGTTATGAATAACAAAAAACAAAGAAACAGGCTATTCACGATGCTGCTGCTCGTGATGGCTATCCTCATGCCTTATGGGGGGGCATGGGCACAAACGCAGCCTTCCAAAGGTGATGGCAAAGTAGGCAATCCTTACATCATCACCAAAGCTGAGGAGTTGGCGTGGTTCCGCGATCAGGTGAATAGCGGAAATAAAAAAATCTGCGCTAAGATTGCAGATAATGTTGAGGTCATAGACCTAAAGAACTTCTGTCATGCGGCTGATGCCTCTAAAAAGATAGACGAACAGAGTTGGGTGCCTATTGGAAATTCTAATAAACCATACCAAGGCACTTTCGACGGAAATGGGAAGACCATCACCAACCTTTATATCAATGCAGAACAAAAATATATGGGACTTTTCGGTTATACCTATGAAGGTACAATCAAGAACCTCACCTTTGAGTATGCGAATGTGACAAATACGAACAGTTACGCAGGAGTTTTGGTTGGTAATGCATTTTGGCGAAGCACCCTTCAAAATATCAAAATATCAAATACTTGCCAGATAAAAGGAGGTAATTACACTGGCGGTATTGCAGGTTCACTTGATGGCAACGCAAGCAACTGCGTGAACTACGCCACGGTACAAGGAAAAGAAGATGTTGGCGGTCTTTTTGGCTACTACAGTAGAACTGGTAATTCTATGACCGCCTGTGCCAACTATGGAAATGTAACGGCAACAAGTAATACTGTCGGTGGCTTGGTTGGCTATTACAGTAGCGGAACGATCCAAGACTGCGCCAACTATGGAAATATAGAAGGAACCAATAATGTCGGCGGCATGGCAGGTTATGTATCCAAAGGCAAGATGCAGAACGTGTTCTGCTATGGCAATGTGTCAGCTACAAATAATACTAAACGTGGAGGCATGGTATGCGGTTATTCCAGCAAAGGGGTCACTGAAGGCATGGTGGCATACTATAGTGGCGCAAAGCTGACCGTAAACAGCCAAGAGCAAACTGTAAAAGCCTTCGGAAGCGACAATCTCTCAGAAGATAACGCAACAGGATTTACAGAAACCCAACTGAAAAGCGGTGTTGTTGCCTATCTGCTCCAGCAAAACGCTTCGAGCGAAGCGAAATGGGGACAAAATCTGGCTAATGATGGAGACAGTTATCCCGTCATTGGTTCGGAACATACAGTTTATTCAGATAATTCACTTGTAAATTGTATGACGTACGAGATAATCTCAGGTAGTTTCACCAACAATACTACCAGTTCCGCAATCAAGTATCAACACGGACAGACAATAAATCACCACGTTGCAACAAACGCTACTTGTACAGAGGCGGCAACCAAGGAATATTGGCAATGTCAGGACTGCCTTAGGACATATTCCGACAGCCAATTGACAGAAGAATTGACTGATGTAACAATCGCAGAGAAGCCTGCCCTTGGACATAAAAACGATGAAGATGGCTATTGCAATCAGTGCCAGCATTATGTGGCTGTAAAGCCTTCACAGGAAAGTGGGGTGTACCTGATATCCAAACCTTGCCACTTGGCTTGGTTCCGCGACTATGTGAACGGAACTATCGTGGACGATGGCGAAGCAGCTGGAACTACTCACCCTTCGGCATCAGCCAAGCTGACTGCGGATATCGACCTCAAGAACTATTGCCATGCGGCTGAAGACGGCAAGGAACTCTTGAGTTGGCTTCCAATAGGCAATGACAATAATCGGTGGAAGGGAAATATGGACGGTCAGGGACACACCATCTCCAATCTCTATATCAAGACAGCACAAAACCATGTGGGGCTTTTCGGCTATACTGACGGTGCGACTATCCAAGACCTTATCTTTGACTATGCCAAGGTGGAGAATGTGAACACAACAGGCACGAAGACAGATTACACTGGTATCTTGGCAGGAAAGGCATATGGGGATTCTCCATCACATATAAAGGGTATTAAAACCACAAACAATTGTACTGTTATAGGACAAGAAGATACTGGCGGTATCGTTGGAATAGCCAAAATAAATCTCGAAAACTGCGAGAATCGCTCCAGCGTGAAGGGTACAGGAAGTGTTGGCGGAATTGCAGGTGATAGCTTTGAGAGAAACATCAAGCGCTGTACCAATTACGGAACCGTTGAAAACGGTAGAAATCAATATATTGGTGGAATCATAGGCTATGCTTATGGAACATGTATCGAAGATTGCGCCAACTATGGCAAGATTACAAGTACAGGTTGGCATGCCGGTGGCATAGCAGGAAGTACATTGAAAAACAGCAGTATCCAGAATGTGTTCAGTTATGGAGATGTGACGAATACAAATGGCTCTTCAGGAATCATTATAGGTTATGTAGGTGGTACACTAACCGCAAAGGGCATTGTAGCTTACAACAAGGAGGCTTTGCTGAACAACTCATCTGAGAACATCAAAATAGTTGGTACAGGAAGTCTGGCTTTCGAAGACGGAAAGGAAGAAGCGGACGTGGTCAAGGCATTCACCCAACAGCAGATAAAGAGCGGCGAGGTGGCATTGGCGTTAAATGACAATAAAACTTCTGGCGATTTGGCTTGGTATCAGAAACTTGGTGAGAATGGTGATGCTTATCCTGTGTTGAAATCTACTGGTGACAATACTGTATATCATGGTAAGGAATGTGACAAGATAACTGATGTTTATACCAATGATAATAGCATTTTCGGTGAGGATGGAGCTGTTCCACACGTATTTGAGATGGCTGGACACCCAGATGCCAATGGACTCTATGGGGATGTATGTATCAACTGCAATGCAAACAATGAGAACATAAAATACATTCAGCACTTCTGTGGCATTCTTGGCAACAACCTGAAACTGATCTACGCTGATGGCAAGTACACTGCCGAGGCAGTGACGCTCACAGATGGCGAGGCTTATAATAGCCCAGTAGATATAGAGGTGGCTGACTTCAAGTACATTCGTACATTTGATGCCTACAAGTGGCAATCGCTCTATGTGCCATTTAGGATGAGTCTTGAACAGTTGACAAGCAATGGCTTAAACGTGGCAACCCCAGTGGACATCGAAGTGGTCAATAAGACTGTTACACGACTGAACGTCCAGAAGTTGAAGTCTGGTTCCTCTAAAGCAAACTATCCAAGCTTGATCATGTGTGAGAGTGATGGAGAAAAGACCATCGAGTTGGCAGATGTCACACTTTCTGCATCGAAGGAAAAATTTATCGATTGTATGAGTATGACAAGAAAATATGTTTTTAATGGTGTTTATCAAGCCAATAAAAACCTTGCGTCTAACTCGGAGGATGCTATCAATTACATCATAAAAGATGGTGGACTGGTCTTGCGAACTGACGATGATGTGCCTGCGCCACAAAGTTGGTACATGAATGTAACTATACGCGAGAATCCTTTCGGAGGTGCAGATGAACCTTTGTCTTCCGATGCTAAGACTATGCCTATTTATGTGATGGGTGAAGGTTATGCTACTGGCATAGAGAATGTGAATACCGCAGAGGAACATATTCTGCATGGCATCTACGACTTGCAAGGTCGTAAGTTGAGTCAGGAGCCAGAAAGCGGCATCTATATCAAGGATGGAAAGAAGTACGTGAAATAATTGACTCAACTTGCGAAACATTCGCTACATCGATATGTACTTTTTGACATTTACTCCATCACCTCCCAGAAACTCTCGGGGAGGTGATGTTTTTTATCACCTTTGCCTCCTTGAACAGTGGGGCGATGCCCTCTGGTCAAAGCTGGCAATGCCGCAACCGATGGGTGTTACCAGGAACTGCTTCTCGGGATGCTGACTCCTTTGTTCTCATATCATTTGCGATATTGTTTTAATTGTTTGCAAATATATAGTTTTTTGAGGAGAAAAGGGCTTCTTTGCCCAATTTTTCTCCTATTTAAATATTATAAGATTCAAGTTTCGCAAGTGTTTTAGGAGAAAAAAGCGTGGCTATCCGATAGAAGAACTAAGAACATATCGGTAGAAAATCCTTGTTAGCAAATCGGTATCCACAGTGTTGCAGCTCATTAAAACTTATATATAGGCAAAATCTTGACCTTATAACCATTTTTCTCAATTATTCTTTCCTCATTCATCGTGACAATAATCAGATTGGAGCATTTGAGTTCCCCCGCACATTCAATGATGCTATCTACTTCCCGCTTGAGCGTTCGTTCGGATGAGAGGTCATAACATACTTGTATAAGACTTTCTACATGAGCACCCAGCCTTGTAACAAAATCAGTCTCCTTGTCATTGCGGGAGCGATAATAGAAAAGTGATGTTTCTGCATGATATCCCCTGCGAACCAACTCTATAAAAACCTGATTCTCCAATAACCTGCCTAAGTTCTCACTCACACTAAAAGCCTTGGCTTCTACAAAACCATTGTCAACCACATATACTTTCTGTGGAGCTTTCTTCATCACTTTCAACTTGTTGTTGTAACGTGGTAAATAATACAAGAGATAGGGTTCTCTTAAATATCCCATGAATTTCTTGGTGGTTGCTACGCTCGAAAATCCCAGCGTTTCTGCCAGTTCGTTGGCACTGAAAGGATTGCAGAAGTTAGAAACCAGATACATGGCCAGGTTGTTCAAATCCTCCACATTGCGTACTTTATGGCGCTTGGCAATGTCTTTCCAAATGATGGAATCAAAGAGTGTGGAGAGATAGTTTTGGGTCAGGCTTCTTGCTGCTACAGTCTCAGGATAGCCACCATGGTGCAGATAGTCAGCTATAAGCGAAAGGTCGGATGCGCTATCTTTCATCTCTGATACTTCCGAAAGTTTTCTGTGGTTCCAGATAAAGAATTCTGAAAGACTGAAAGGCAGCATCTCTATCTGGATATATCTGCCTGTGAGCAATGTTGCCATTTCGCTACTCAGCAATTTGGCGTTGCTTCCCGTAATAATCATGTTGATTCCCATGCGGTAAAGCTTGGAGACCCACAAATCCCAACCATCCAGATTTTGAACCTCATCAAGCAGAAGATACTCGAAGTCGGGATAAACGGCATGTAATGTTTCCCAAACCAAATCATCGTCCCATGCACTCAGGAGTTTGCCGTCATCAAAATTCAGATAGGCAAAGCTCCTGCCTTTCAGCATCAGCAAAGCCTCTGTCGATTTGCCAGTTCTTCTGGGACCCGTTATCAACTTGATTTGCTTGCTTGCCAACAGTTCATCCTCATCATATTTGGTATGACGTGTAAGGTAAGGACGGGAAAGCAGAATATCCCGTTCCTTTTTCTGGTTACTGATAATTGTTCTCATTTCTCTTCAGATGAATTGATTAAACCGAGACAAAGATACAAAAAAATATTCATTCTATCCATTGTATTGAATAAAAAAGTGCTGATTTTATTCAGTACGATGGATAAAATGAATAAAAAACGACAAGGGGGCTATCTGCCACGATGATAAGTGCAAGCGCATTCACCATTCTTTCATCGTCACCATTCGCTACATCGACTATAATAGTTGTAACTACTCAGTTCACCCATATTGTCATGAGTTGTTACGTTAATGTGAGTCAACGTGTATTATTAATAAAGTTTAAAGTGGTCAACTATATTTTTATAGTTTCTATCAGAATAATGCAATAGGCTTCAACTGCTTACGAAGCCGCTTTCATATTTCGAGCCTTTTCTATTCAAAGTTTTCAATAGGGGTGCTGAGTTATAAGACAAATGTAGGGGAAAAATTAAGCAGAGAATCATTTTTTCAGAAAAACTTTGCCAACTGATGTCCAGCCATCACGGCGATGAGGCCAAGGATGAGGCTGCCGAAGAGATAGAGCATCATGTAGAGATATTGCTCATCCTTCATCAGCGATGAACCTTCGTTCATGAAGGTGGAGAAGGTGGTGAAGCCACCGCAGAAGCCTGTGGTGAGCAGCAACTTGGTGGAGGAGTTCATCCATCCGCCGCCATTCCACGAAATGCCGGAGAGAAATCCGATGATGAAGCAGCCCAACACGTTTACTGTCATGGTGCCGAAGGGGAAAGCTATGAGGCTGCACGACTGCACCATCTTGGAAATCCAATATCTCAGGCCGCCTCCAAAGAAGCTGCCTATGCTTACGATTAATACTTCTTTCATGTCTGTTTCTTGTCTTATATCTGTTTTCTTGCTTTACCTCGGAAGCTGTTTCGTGCCAGTGCCGACTCGCAGTCGCGGCAAAGTGCTTCCGAGGCATGATGATGTTTGAAACCCTCTATCAATGCCGTAGCCCTTGGCGAGGAGAGAATATCTTCGAGCGACTGATGGAAGAGGTTGCCCAGCACGACATCACCGTTATGGTCGAGACAGCAGGGCACGAGGCTTCCGTCTGCCAGCACACCTATCTGCTTGATAAGCGCCTTGCAGAACACCTCTCTTCCCTTGACGTTACTCTTGTCTTCCTCGCTGTTGCCTGTTTCCTGTCCTTCTTCTTTGTTGTCGAAGTTGGGCCACTCGAACTTTCTGTCAAACTCCAAGTAGAGATTGTCGCTGAGGCGGAATCCGTCGGGACGCTCTTTCCAGGGCTTAGGCACGTACTTCTCGATGAGGCTCATCACCTCTTCGTTCTCTTGGTCCATGCCTCCTTGGTTCCATAGGCGCAACACCATACAGGTGCCTTTGGCTGCTGCCTGAGTGGAGAAGCGCATCACCTCATCCATATAGTCGGACAGCTTGCCGCGTGCATTGCTCTCGTGCGAGTGAACAGAGAGTTGAATCTTATGGGGCAACGTGTCTAAGAGTTCCATGGCCCGATGCAGGAGGGTGCCATTGGAGGTAAGCACGGTTTTGAATCCACGCTCTCTTGCTAGAGTGATGAATTGTGGCAGCAGAGGGTGGAGCAGGGGCTCTCCCATGAGATGGAAGTAGAGGAAACAAGCCTTGCCTTTCAACTTACTGGTGAGCAAGTCGAACTCTTCTGCCGTGAGCTGTCTCTTCGCTCTGTTGTGCTTCGGACAGAAGTGGCAGTTCAGGTTGCACGTGTTGGTTATTTCTATATAACAGCGGTCTATCATACTTCTATAGTCAGTCTTGATTTTTTGTCGTCACTCATGAAGTGTGGTGCAAAAGTAACAAAAAATAGTCATTCGTGGGCATTTTGTCTCTCTAACTTCTCTGGCTTCCCCTAACTTTTCTGTTTTTCTTCCCATGCCAGTATCAGGGCGACAACACCCGAATAGCTTTTCCTGCCTTCCGAGACGTTGTTGCCCTTGAGGTAAAGGTCGAAGATGAAGTCTTGTGCGGCATCAAGCACCTTGCTTCGCTTGCTGAGCCAGTAGTGGCGGTCGTCCTTTGCCAGACGGATGATCTCGGGACGGATGTGTTTCAGGAATTTCTCTCCCTCTTTTTCGCCTAAGACATCGAAGACATTGCGGAGCACATGGAAGAAGATGTGGTAATATCCGCTGAACCTTACTGCTTGGTTTGTTGATGAAGTGCAGATAATATAGCTGTAGAAGTTGGCTTCGCCCTCATTGGCTATTCCTAAGAAATGAGCATATTCGTGTGCATAGATGGCAGGATAGTCGTGAGGGCGAATGTCGCCATTCAGCGTAAACTCGCAGAAGAAAGGAGCCATGCTGCCCGTGACGCCCGCCATCGAGCTGAGGGGAGTGAACACCATGGTCTTGACATGGGGATGAGGGTTGAAGGAAGGGTTGATGCCTTCTTTGCACCCTATTTTGTCGTATTCCCTCAGAATGGCAGTTTCCATCTGTTTTCTACAGCTTTCGGCAGCCAGGCCGTTCACTTTCATCATGCTTAGCTCCTCGCTCAGCGAGTTGAGGCTGTCGGCATAGCGATAGGCAAACTCTCTGAATACTTTCTCGCTCACTTTAGCCGGCATCATGCCTGTGCGCTGATAGATGTTGGGCTGCGAGTAGTTGAGTCCCCAGGCCATGTAGAACCATACGTAGATCCACAGCAGATATTCTGCCACTCTTCCCCACACCGTCTTTGTCTTGGGATAACTGTTCCCTTTAGCTGCCAGGAAGGCGTAACGGCGGGCAAGTCGTTTGCGAAGGACAATCTCGTAGAGAGGATAAAGAATGACCCATGCGATGCTGAGGGCGATGAAGATGTCGCCAATGGCAAACGGGAAGATGCCCGAAAAGGAAGAGAGTATTCTCCCGATGGTGCTGTATATATATAAGGTGTAAATGTAGCCTAAGTATGGGCTCCATTTAATGACGAGAACGAGGACGAGCAACGACAGGAGCAACCAGTGTCGCCATCTTAGTCGGTTGAAAGTATTTGATAGTTTCATGCTGTGGTTTTATAATGAGAATGTTCATACATTTTACAATGCTGCAAAAATACACAACTTTTCTGAATTATTGACAAGGTGACTCTGTTTTTTTCCTATATTTGCAATCACAAAGCAGATTATTAACTTTAACATATAGGAGGGTGGATTATGAAAAAGTCATTAGAAGCATTCGAGGCAAAGAACCTGGAGTATGAGAACATCTACAACGAAGAAGATGATCGTAGAGAATATAATTCTATTTGGTACAACTAAGCATCTTGTTTGAAGCTTTTACCCACGTGCTGTTGAATTTCTGATTCAGAGTACGTGGGTAAGATTTTGTCATTTCTCGAAGTGCTGATAGTCTTTGCTGTGCTTCCAGTCGCCACCCCATCTGAATCCTTTTTCCTTGAAAAGGCGATAGCATAAGTCGCCCCTTTGAATCATGTATGCGTGTTTCTTACTGCGGTCGAGATAGGGACGTGCTGTGGCTGGTTCTATTACTTCTTTGCCATTTCTCAGTCGTTTGTGGTAGGGGTTGTAGAGGGTGTTGATGTCTACAGCCATTCCTCTGCCGTGCTTTGATACGGTGTGGGTATGCGAGATGAATCTGAAGTTGAAGCAAGAGGAGTTGTTGGCTCTCATGGCCCGTTCGTCGTCTGCGTTCCAATAGTCGATGAGCCGCATCCGTTCTATAGGATATTTTGCCCGGTAGAGTTTGTACAGAATGTCGAGCACATCGTTAGCTATGGCTTTGTTGACCACCATTTCTCCCACAATGCTCCTGCCGTCCTTGTCGGTGTGCAGGCAGCGCAGATAGCGCAGCTCGCTTCTTGGCACAGTACAATTCTTCTTGTATGTTTTTCCCTTCATCATGCTGAAGATGTTGTCGGGAATGGGCACGGCATAAAAGTAATGTTTTTCTCCCTTTTTGCTGATGCTTTGCTCTGTGACAGTCTCGCCTGGGTTCTGTGCTTTCAAGGGCATACAGAACAGCGAAGAGAGCATGATGCACAGAAGGAGGAGTGTCTTCGCCAACAATCTGCTTGCCGGGATGTAATGCGAGTCTTTTATTTCGCCAATGACGATGATACTGTGAAGACTGCCTATGCAGTCAATGTTGCCGAGGGTGTTGAGCATGAAGTCCTGATAGTCTTTCATGTCGTGTGCATACACTTTGATCTGAAAATCATAGTCGCCCGTGGTGTTGTAGCATTCCGTTATCTGGTCTATGTTCTGCACGGTGTCCATGAATTGCTGTATCAGGTCGTGAGTGTGCTGCTTCAGTCGGATATTGCATAGCACGATGACGTTGTGCCCCATCTTGTGATGGTCGACGATGGCTCCATATCGCTGTATGTATCCTTCCCGTTCCAGTCGTTTCTGACGTTCAAAGGTAGGCGAGGGCGAAAGGTGTACTCTTGCTGCAAGTTCCTTGACGGTGAGCCGGGAGTTCTGTTGCAGCAACTTCAGTATCTTGATGTCTATGTCGTCGAGTTTTTCTTCTGTTGCCATAATCTATTCTTCTTTAAATGTGCATTTTTTTTACAGAATAATATTCTGTGTATCGATTATTCTAACTGCAAAGTTAGCATATTTTTCTGAATTATGAAGAATATTTGGCGGATAAAATTCTTCTTTCTACCTTTGCAGCCGAAAAAGAAGCATTTCTGCCGTCAGTGGGGCAGGATGCAGACAGTCATCATTACACATAATATTAAAGAAAGGGAAATAAAAACATGAGCAACGTGAGAAATCAACATTTTGAGGCAGTGGGCAGCTATTTGCGCCCAGCAGAGTTGAAGGAAGCCAGAGTAAAGTTTGCCGAGGGACAGATTTCGGCAGTAGAACTTCGTCACATTGAAGACCGGCTTATCACAGAAGTGGTCAGACAGCAGAAGGCGCACGGATTGCGCTATATTACAGATGGCGAGTTTCGTCGCAGCTATTGGCATCTCGATTTTATGTGGGGATTTGGCGGCGTAGAGCACATAGAGTTGGATCATGGTTATCAGTTTCATGGCGAGGAAACCACGAAAGGCTCCCTCCGTCTTACAGGAAAGATAACAGGCGAGAACCATCCCTTCATCAAAGATTTCTTGTTTGTGAAGCAGTTTGAGGAGGAGGGCGTAGAGGCCAAGCAGACCGTACCGGCACCGGCACAGTTTCTGGCAGAGCTGTTCCGAGGAAAGAATGCCGAGAACACCCGTCAGTTTTATCCCAACACCACAGAGCTGATAGAAGACATTGCCAAGGCCTATCGCACATTCTTCCACGAGATCTATGCAGCAGGCTGTCGAACTGTACAGTTGGACGACTGTACCTGGGGCATGATTGTAGATGACGATTTCTGGAAGTCGATGGCAGGTACGGGCTTTACCCTGGAACACGAGGCCCTGCAATATCTGAAGGTCAACAACCTCTCCATAGAGGGAAAGCCCGAGGGGCTGACCGTCAACACGCACGTGTGCCGTGGCAACTATCATTCATGCTATGCCACGAAGGGCGCCTACGATGCTGTGGCTCCTTATCTCTTTGCCCGCGAGGATGCCGACACCTTCTATCTTGAATACGACGATGAGCGTTCGGGTGGCTTCGAGCCTCTGCGGTATGTGGCTGAAGGCAAGAAGGTGGTTCTTGGTCTGATAACCAGCAAGTCGCCTGTGCTCGAGGACAAGGCCACAGTCATAGCCCGCATTCATGAGGCGGCGAAGTATCTTCCTCTCCAGCGTCTCTGCCTGAGTCCTCAGTGTGGTTTTGCTTCTTGTGAGATAGGCAACAAACTGACAGAGGCAGAGCAGTGGGCCAAGTTGGATCTTGTGCGAGAAATCGCCGAGGAGGTTTGGGGAGCGTGATGCTTCCCCTTGTCTTGCAAAATCATCCGGGGCAATGACGTGTTCTTACAGCGCAAGTATATTCATACAAGAATTGCCGAAAAACGGCTTCTCAGTTGGGAAAATGAATCTGCCCAACTGGGAAAATAATTTTCCTAACTGGGAAAAATTTTTTCGTAGTTAAGTGCAGTATGCTTGTGAATATTTATGCACGGCTTTCTTTTTGCGTAAAACTCGGGCAAAGTCTTGGCTTTTTCATGATTTCTCCGTACCTTTGCACGCCGAAGAATAAAACAAAACGAAAAAAAGCATTATGGAATATATGTCTCAGGAAGGCTACGATGAGCTCGTGGCTGAACTTCAACACATGGTAAAGGTGGAACTGCCTGCTGTGCGTGACGCCATAGCCGAGGCACGCGACAAGGGCGACCTCAGCGAGAACTTTGAGTATCATGCTGCCAAGCGAGAGCAGGGCAAACTGTTGAGCAGAATCAGTTTCAAGCAGAAGATTCTGGAGAATGCCCGTGTAATAGACAAGTCGCGACTGCAAAGCGACAAGGTGGGACTGTTGAGCAAGGTGAAGATTACTAATGTGGCCAATAAGTGCAGCATGACCTACACCATAGTGAATCCTCACGAGGCAGACCTTCATAGTGGAAAAATCTCTATCAAGTCGCCCATCGCACAGGCTCTCTTGGGCAAGAAAGCCGGCGATGAGGTCATGGTGAAGGTGCCTGCCGGACTGATGAAATTCCACATAGACAATGTGGAACTGTAAGAACGATTACTCAGAAAGAATATTTCTCAACTCTCCGAGCATATTTCCTAAGTCGTCGAAGACGGCCTGGATGTATGCTCGGATTTTTTTGTCTTCCTGTTCGCCGATGTGCTCGGGCGAGAGAGCCTGCAGCTGCTGTTGACATTCCGCCTGCATCATCTGGGCTATGGGTTGCAGTTTGTGGGCGATTCTTGCCACATCCTGCTTGTCCTCCTGGCTGAGTTCCACCTGTACCGCCTGTGTATTGTCCTCCTGTGCCTCTTTTTCCTTTTCGGCAGCAGGCAGATACTTGTTCAATGATTCCCGGTAAGTTTCCATTTCTGCCGTCACAGTTTTCACAATCTCCATCTCTGCTTCCTTGTCGCCTCCGGCAAAGATCAAAAGTGAAGACAGCCTTTCACGGACAGATACATCGGCAGCAGGCTCTTCTGTAGTTGTTTCTTCGGCAGCAGGCTCTTCTGCAGTTGTTTCTTCAGCGGCAGGCTCTTCTGTAGCAGCTTTTCGGGCAGCAGGAGCCAACAAACTCTCTAAGGCTTCAGGACGGAAGGGCTTGAACAGGCAGTCGTCGAAGCCAGCCTCCGTCAGTTCTTCCTTGATGCTGATGTCGTGGGCTGTCATGGCAATCACCTTCATGTTGCTGTGATTGATCATACGGATAATCTCCGTTCCGTTCATCTCTGGCATTTCTATATCCATCAGCATCAGGGCGGGCTGCTCGTTGTGCAGAATGGTAAGAGCCTCGGTAACATGCTGACAGGCAAATATCTGCCAGTCGTCATTGGCCTTGCGGTGCAGCATCTCCTGAAGCAGTTGCAGCTGCAGACGGTCGTCGTCGAGGATCAGAATCTTATGGTTGGCAAGGGGCTGCTGGTTCGCTGTTGACAGTTCTGTGCCCGCGGCGCTGATACTTGCCGGCTGCTTTTCAGCAGCTTCGCCCGTTGAGGCTTCCTGAACGGAAAGTGGATTCTGCCTGATAGGAAGGGTGATGGCAAAGGTGGAGCCGATGCCTTTCTCTGATTGCAGACTGATATGTCCGCCTAAGAGAGTGACGAGTTCATGGGTGATGGACAGTCCTAAGCCTGTGCCTTCTATGCCCTGTGCGTCCTTGAGACGTGTGAAAGCCTGGAACACTTTTCGACATTCATCAGAAGTCATGCCCATGCCCGTATCCTCTACCTTTATAATAAGGTGGCAGATGCCTGCCGATGGGGCTGGCTTGACGAGGGCACTGACAGTAACCTTTCCTTTCACGGTGTACTTGATGGCGTTGCTGATGAGGTTGTCCAACACCTGACGGATGCGGAAAGCATCTGCCTGATAGGTGATTGCGGCATCGGCTGCTAATCCTTGCAGCTCGGCAGCCTTATCCTGATAAGAGGAACTTAACACCAGGTTCTTCTTCTCTGCCTGCATCCTCATGCCTTCGGTGCATTGCTGAATGAGCGAGGCTGGCGAGAAACTGGAGGGATGGAGTTCCAGCAGTCCGTTCTCCAATTTGTGATAGTCGAGGAGCGAGGCCACCAATCTTGATAGATGGCTGGCAGAGCTGGCTATGTTGTCGATATAGTTCATGCCTTTCTCGTCGCTCACATGTTCTCTCATCAGGTCGATGAAGCCCGAAATGGAAGCCACGGGAGCCTTGATGTCGTGGGTGATGGTAAGAAGGAGTCTTTCGCGTTGGTTCATGATGCGCTGAATCTCGGTGTTGGCCTCTTCCAAGTTCTCACGATAGATGCGTTCCTTCTTGGTGTCTTTGAAGATGTAGCACAGCAAGACTACGGCGGCGGTCATGGCAAGCAAAGCCATAAGGGTGATCTGCCACAGAAGTGAACGGCGGGCATTCAGCGCTTTGCCTAAAGCCTGCTGCATGGACTGCATCTCGCTTTGGCGGATGGTGTTGAGCAAGTGGGAAGTACGTTCGGCAAGCTGGGCGCTCACTTTCTGCAGGTCGCTCACCTCTTTGTTTACTGCTTTTTCCTTCTTCTGTGTGTTCAGTTTGTCTTCCTGTCCTATCTGCGACAGCACCTGTGCCACCTCTCCGGCGATGTCGACAGGTGTGGAAATCGAGTCGGTTGTTGTTTGGTTGACATCATTGTGTATGGCTATGGTGTCGGTGGCACCTTTCTTGAAGGCGTCGGCGAGTCGGCGGAAGAAGCCTTTTCGGGTCTTCACCACCTCAACGGTTGTCCTTTTGTTCTCATGGGTTTGTGCAGTCTTGGGGTGCACCACTACCGAGTCTTTTCCGCTGCTCAGATTGCTCACCTTTTCGTGAAGAAAGCTCTCATGATTGTTGGCTATCAACACTCTCCGGAGTTGCTTCAGGTTGACTTGTTTCAGGTTGAGCAGACTGACGAGGGTGTCCATGCGTGCTTTCTGCAGGGAGTCCTTTTCCAGCGCCTTGAGTTTGAGTGCCTGCACCTTGGCTTCTGAGATGGAGTGGTTGAGTTCCTCCCAGTTTCCCGATGTCTCCATATAGATGGAACGTTCGTTGTTGCTCACGTCGAGCAGGCTGTACACCAGGCTGTCGGCCATATTGCGCTTGTGGGTATAGTCGCGCGAAGCCTTGTCGATGTTCAGGATAGACTGCGTGTTGCTGTATACGAGCGCTACTGCCAGGGCCATCACCACGGCTACGGCAGCATATCCTAAGGCTACTTTGAGAGGAATATTGTTTTTTATCATGGTGCAAAAATACAAAAAAATATCTTGCCTTCGGAAGAGAAGACAAGATATTTTCATTTTAAAAGCTGCATGTATACTGTTTTTTGAAGATGGAGCGGTTTACTGAGCCTGTTCTGCTGTTGAGTCGGCTGGAGTATTTGTTGTGTCAGCAGGAGCTGGAGTCTCTGTTGGAGCTGGAGTCTCGGCTGGTGCTACTGTGTCAGTTGGCTCGATGTCGCTGAGTGACATTACCAAAGATGCTTCCGCTGGCTTCTCTGTTGTAGAGTCTGTTGTAGTCTCTGTAGTGTCGGCTGGAGCTACTGTATCAGTTGGCTCGTAAGCTGATGTGCTGATCATTTTGTTACTTGCAAATACGTTGTTTGCTGATACGAAAACGAATGCTGCTGCGATAACTGCGAAAAATAACTTCTTCATAATTGTAATGCTTTAAATTGTTAATATTCTATTTTTGTTTATTATTCTCTGTTGAAACTCTTGTTGAACATTCAGTTCGTTTGCGAGTTCACTATCTAATATCACAATCAGCGTGCCAAAAATGAAGAAAGTTTGCTAAGTGTTTGATAATCAGAGGTTGGAATGTTTGTGCCAAAAAGTGGGGAAGTGTGGAAAGTGTGGAAAGAGTGTGGAATATTTCCCCAAAAAGTTGTGGAACTCTATTGGGGAATGGGGAATTGGCACAGGATGTCGGGACATGATAGAAAAGCTATCATACAGCAAGGACGGACTATGAACCTCATTGGGTTTACAGTCCGTCCTTGCTATGTGTTATAGGAAGTTGCAGAGGTCTACAGATTATATTTCTTGATTTTGTTGTAGAGGGTTTTTCTGTCCACTCCCAACAGTTGGGCAGCCTTGCTCTTGTTGCCATTGGCGGTTTTCAGGGCTGCCTCTATGCGTTGCAACTCGGTTTGCTCATCTCGTAAAGTCAAGGTCTCTGTGGGTTGCTGCAGATGACTCATGCTCTGCTGTAGTTCTGCCGCACCGATGTAGTTGCCTTTGGTCAACAGGGTGGCACGCTTCATCACGTTGTTGAGCTCGCGCAGGTTGCCGGGCCAGCTGTACGAGGCAATCATCTCTGAAGCCTTGTCGTCGAACCCGAGCACGTGCCGTCCCAACTCCTTGTTGGCATGCTTGACGAAGAGGTTGGCGAAGAGGAAGAGGTCTGTGCCGCGGTCTTTCAGTTCGGGCATATAGATGGTGAACTCGTTGATGCGGTGGAAGAGGTCTTCGCGGAACTGTCCCTCAGCCACTCTCTGTGCCAGGTTTTCGTTGGTGGCGCACACCAGTCGGATATCGATGTCGATTTCCTTAGTTCCTCCCACGGGTCTTATCTTTCTCTCCTGCAGGGCACGAAGCAGTTGCACCTGCACATCATAGCTCAGGTTTCCCATCTCGTCGAGGAAGAGTGTTCCTCCGTTGGCTACTTCGAAAGCTCCCTTCTTGTCTTGTTCGGCTCCAGTAAAGGCGCCTTTCACATGACCGAAGAATTCGGATGCAGCTACATCTCTTGGTATGGCTCCACAGTCTATGGCGAAGAAGGGCTTGTCGGCACGGCTGCTCAATTCGTGTATGCGATGCGCCACATATTCCTTGCCTGTGCCGCTTGCTCCGAGTATCAGTACCGACATAGGGGTAGGTGCTACGAGTGACACATATCTATATAGCTGTTGCGAGGCTTCACTCTTGCCTTCTATGTATTTGGGCGCCTCGTCTTCGTCGGGCTGTGTGGTAGTTTGCTGAGGGGTTTCTTGTTGAGTCGGTGTGGCAGGAGAATTTGCCGGAACAGGTGCCGATGAGGCTTGCTTGATAGCCTCATTGATTTTCTCTAACAGGATGTCGGGATGAAACGGTTTAGCCACATAGTCATTGGCTCCCGATTTCATGGCGAGCACAGCGTTCTGCACCTCTGCATAGCTTGTCATGACGATAAAGGGAATGTGAAGGCCCTGCTTGTGGAGCCATCTCAGTGTGGTGAGTCCGTCGTGGTCGGGAAGTCTGAGGTCTGAGAGAATCAGATCGCGCTGGCTGTCTTCCTGCAACAACCTCAAGGCAGCACCAACCGATGTGGCTTTCTCTACTTC
>OIXL01000435.1_pt1 | contig 21572 bp, 23 predicted proteins | sample 1587761 | NCBI WGS metagenome assembly OIXL01 (sample SAMN03283246) | human gut metagenome | biome: human-associated habitat; material: feces | host: Homo sapiens | place: Peru | collected 2012 | reverse complement strand
AGTCAATGACTCCGATAATGCAATCTGTGCTTATCTAAAAAAACAAAGCATATGAAAATTTCAAGAATTTTATCCATCATCATGGCCTTTTTAATGGGTACGACAACTATTAATGCAACAGAGAAAGAAGTGAACGGACAACCTTATGTACAATTGAACAACGGACAGTGGATGCCGCGCTTCGGCATCGGCACATTCAACGTGCCCGACAACGCCACTTGTAAGGATGCCGTACTCACCGCCCTGCGGATGGGCTACCGCCATATAGACACGGCACACGCCTATATGGACGAACAGGGAGTGGGCGAGGCCGTCAATGAGTTTGTGAAGGAGAGCGGCGTAAAGCGTGAGGAAATATGGGTCACATCAAAACTGTGGCCAACGGAATATGCCGACCCTACGGCCATTGACAAGATGCTCCAGCGCCTGCATCTTGACTACGTTGACTTATTATATCTTCATCAGCCGGTGGGCGACGTGAAGGCAGGATGGAAGAACATGGAGGCAGCCGTCAAGGCTGGCAAGGTTCATACGTTAGGACTTTCCAACTTCGAGGTGAAGGGCGCGGAAGGCATCTACCGCTGGTGTACCGACAGCACGGAGATAAAGCCCGCCATCATGCAAATGGAATGTCATCCATACGCTCAGCGTCTTGAAGAGAAGGTTTTGGCAGAGAAGCGCGGTATGATGGTGGAATGTTGGTATCCCTTGGGGGGTGCGGCATCACGCGGTGCCTTGTTTCAAGACCCAATTATAAAGCAGATCGCTAAGGCTCACGGCTGCACTCCCGCGCAGGTAATCATACGTTGGCACATTCAGGAGGGACATTCCGTAATCCCCGGAGCCACAGACCACGGCTACATACAAGAGAACATCAACGCCGTGAAGCAGATACGCCTTACAGAGGAAGAGATGAAGCTGATGCGCTCGCTCAACAAGGAAAAGCGTTTCTATCCGTTCGACATTGAGGTGACACGCCGCTTCTGCAGCAACCCTCTGCCTGATGCCACTAACAACGATGAATGGCAGAAGAAAATGAACGATGAACTGAACAAGTAGAACTGTTAATTTATGGACGAAAAGAAAAGTCGCACGACCCACGGAAGGCAGACACAGGATTGTTCTTCTTCCGTGGCAACCCTGGAGCACGCTTTGCAGTGTGCAATGCCGGCGGAGCCTTTGCCTATGTGGGAGCGATGCACGACAGTTTCCCTCATGCCTTCGAACTCTCGAAGAAGGGCTACAATGCTTTTGCCTTGATTTACCGACCTGGGGCGCAAACTGCTTGCGAGGACTTGGCACGCGCCATCAGTTTTATTTTTGCCCATAAGGACGAACTCGGAGTAGATACCGACTGCTACTCGCTTTGGGGCGGCTCTGCCGGAGGACGCATGGCGGCATGGGTGAGCGGTTATGGCACGGCGGCATTCGGCGGCGACAACCTGCCTAAGGCTGGTACTGCCGTCATACAATATACCGGGCTTACCGATTATTCACGCGACGATGTACCCACCTATGCCTGTGTGGGCAGTAGCGACGGCATTGCCTCATGGCGAACGATGAAGGCGCGTCTCGACGGTTTGGCTTCGCTCGGCATCCCTACGGAGTTTCATGTTTATGAAGGATTGCCCCATGGCTTCGGGCTTGGTGCGGGGACTGTAGCCGAAGGGTGGTTTGATGATGCTGTAAAGTTTTGGGAGAAGCAGATGAAAGATAATGGAACAACAGAAATAAAACCAATAACAGAGTAAAGAAATAAAGACATAAAGACATGAGAAGGTTTGCCTTCCGCAGCGTTCAGGCCGAAGGCTATGATGCGGCGAATATCCTCACGGCTATGGCACAGGTGGCAACGCATCGGTATGGGGCAGAGATTTCGACGCTTTTCTTACACCAATTATGCAGAACAATACTACAGCAATTAGTCAAGTTGCATTTGGAAATAAAGTGAAAGATACAGCAAAGGTTTACGATCTTAACGGTCGCAGTATCTCAAACAGCAATGCCAACAGAGGCTTATATATCGTCTGGCAAGGAGGCAACACTCGTAAGATTGTTTCAAACGGCAAATAAAATATCAAAACAACGAATAAAGACAAAATGAAATTCAGAACATTAGGTATGAGCGGACTTCGTGTGTCTGCCGTAGGATTGGGATGTATGGGGCTGAGTCATGCCTATGGCACTCCCGTCAAAAAAAATGAGTTTATGTCGCTGCTGGCGGATGCCGTGGACATGGGGTATACCTTCTTCGACACGGCCGAGGTATATGGTACGCCTGATAATCCACACCTCAACGAGGAGATGTTGGGTGAGGCCCTAAAGGCCTATCGCGACAGAGTGGTGATAGCTACCAAGTTTGGCATACGTTTCGACCATCCCGAACTGCCTGGCAACCATCCGCTCATCACCGACTCTTGCCCTGAGGTGATAAGGGAATCGGTGGAAAGTTCCCTGAGGCGGCTGCGTACCGACCACATTGACCTCTACTATCAGCACCGTATTGACAAGAATGTTGAACCCGAAGTAGTGGCAGACACCATGAGTGAGCTTATCAAAGAGGGCAAGATTCTACATTGGGGTATATCAGAAGCAACAGCGGAATACCTGCGACGTGCCCACAGGGTATGCCCTGTGGCAGCCGTGCAGAATCGCTATTCAATGATGGCACGCTGGCATGAGAGCCTTTTCCCCGTGTGCGAGAAACTTGGTGTGGGGTTTGTGGCTTTCTCGCCACTTGCCAACGGCTTGCTCTCGAAGTGTTACAACACCGAGTCGATTTTTGACACGCAGACTGACTATCGTGCAGTAATGCCTCAGTATCAAAAGGACAGTTTTGAGAAGAACAAATATCTTTTTGAAATGATAGAACAACTTGCCATGGAGAAGCATGCCACTCCTGCGCAAATATCGTTGGCATGGATGATGAGCAAGAAACCTTGGATTGTGCCAATACCAGGCACACGCTGCCTGTGCCGACTGAAGGAGAATATCGGAGCTGCCGACATCAGTTTCTCGCAAGAGGAGGTGGCGGCTATCGACAAGCTCCTCTCTACCATGGAGATGAGCGAGGTGTTTGGCGGTTCGAGAATTGTCGACAAAGCACAATAAATACGCGTGTTTATCGTTATATCTAGTAGGAACAATCATCTGAATGTGTTATGGAACAGAAAAAGAACATTATCATTACCGATACGTTGTCGGGAATAGGAACAGAAGCTTATAAAGGTTATCTGGGACATGCGCTATGTCTTGAAGGCAGGTGTCATATTATGTTCAACGGCAAGGGGCTTGAGATGAAACGTGGCGACCTGTTGATTGTGCGTCAAGGCAGACTGGTTCAGTCGGTCAAGGCAGACAGTAGCTTCCGTGTGATAATGATTTATATTGCTGCACCATTCATAGAAGTATGCACACCGCAATGCAACTATGGCATGAAAGGACAGTTGGCCTTGTTCCTAAATCCCATCATGCACCTTACAGAGGAGCAGTTTGAGCAATGTCGCCGCAATTTTGACAACTTGCAGATACGCATTGCTCAGACTGCCCACCATTTCTATCATGATATGTTGATAAATATAGTGCAGTCGCTCATCATCGACTTTTTTGATTTCCATGCCTCTCTCTATCAGGAACAGGACGTTTCCACACAATATGCCACACTCATGAGCCGTTTTCTTTCCTTGCTTGAAAACGGCGAATATCGCACTCACCGGGAAGTGACTTGGTATGCAGATAAGTTGTGTGTAACATCAAAGTATCTGTCAGAAGTGTCGAAGTCTGTCAGTGGCTATGCCGCTAACTTTTGGATCAACCGCTATACGGTGCTCGACATCTCTCGTCTGTTGCGCGACAAGTCACTCACCTTTGTGCAAATCTCCGACATGTTCGGATTCTCATCACCAGCCTATTTTAGCCGTTACGTTTCGCATAACCTTGGCGTACGGCCTACGGACTATCGAGGTTGAACCATTGCCGTTCTCATCCTTGCCACCAAGCTCTATTAATTAGAGTACTATTTTTGATATTAGTATCATATTTTGCACCCTTCTTATCCATCAATTATTTCTACAACGCTTTCTTCATTTTCATTTATTCCCACTTTTAGCCACATTTTCATTTTTCATATAACTCTCTTTATCAGGAACTTATAAAAATCACAGATGATATTATTCCACTTTTTCTTTGCAAGCACTCGGTTTATACCTTATTATTTAGTAACTTTGCATCCGAAAATGACAGATACGCATTTTCATAACTAACAATTTAATATTCATAAGAAATAATATTCACAAGAAACATGAAACACTTCATTCTATCCTGCGCACTATCGATGGCGGCTATAGCCACCTCCAGCGCACAACAAACTGGTCAGTTGCCTGTCTATCTCGACAACACCAAACCTGTAGAACAACGCATCAACGATGCCATTGCCCGAATGACGCTGCAAGAGAAGATTCGCATCATTCATGCACAGAGTAAGTTTTCTTCTGCAGGAGTTCCCCGTTTGGGATTTCCTGACTTCTGGACAGATGACGGTCCTCATGGTGTTCGCCCTGATGTATTGTGGGACGAATGGGAGCAGGCTGGCCAAACCAATGACTCCTGCGTAGCCTTCCCTGCCCTCACCTGCCTGGCAGCATCCTGGAACCCACAGATGAGCAGAATCTATGGAGAAGCATTAGGCGAAGAGGCACTGTATCGAGGAAAAGACATGATTCTAGGTCCTGGCGTGAACATCTATCGCACCCCATTGAACGGACGCAACTTCGAATATATGGGTGAAGATCCTTACCTGGCAAGCATCATGGTTGTACCTTATATCCAAGGATTACAGTCTAAGGGAGTATCAGCCTGCGTAAAGCATTACTGCCTCAATAACGAGGAGGAATACCGTCACCAGGTAAACGTCATCGTGAGCGACCGTGCTCTCCACGAAATCTATCTTCCTGCCTTCAAGGCTGCTATAGAGAAAGGTAAGACTTGGGGAATCATGGGTGCATACAATCTCTACAAGAACGAACACAACTGCCATAACCAGTGGACTCTGAACAAGATTCTGAAGGGCGACTGGAAATATGACGGCGTAGTGGTAAGCGACTGGGGAGGCGCACACGATACCGACCAAGCCGTGAAGAACGGGCTCGACATAGAGTTCGGCACATGGACGAACGGATTGACCATGGGTGCCAGCAATGCCTACGATAATTACTACCTTGCCGTACCATATATAAAAGGTATCCAGGAAGGTAAATACACCACCAAGGAATTGGATGAAAAGGTGCGCCGGGTATTGCGCCTATTCTATCGCACCACCATGAATCCGAACCGTCCTCACGGTTTCCTCTGTTCTGAAAGTCACTATGCTGCAGCCAGACAGATTGCCGAAGAAGGCATCGTACTGCTCCAGAACAAGAACCATGTGCTTCCTATCAATACCCAGAAAGCACAACGTGTTTTGGTAGTAGGAGAAAATGCCGTGAAGATGATGACCGTGGGTGGAGGCAGCTCTTCTCTCAAGGTACAGCGGGAGATTTCGCCGCTCGACGGATTAAAATCACGACTGGAAAAAGATAATGTGGAAGTGGAGTTTGCCCGAGGTTATGTAGGCGATGTAAGCGGAAATTACAATGGCGTAACTACCGGACAGAATCTGGATGACAAACGCAGCGAGGCTGAGCTGATAGCCGAAGCCGTAGAAAAAGCCAAGCATGCTGATTACGTGGTGATGTTTGGGGGATTGAACAAGAGTGATTATCAGGATTGCGAAGGTCACGACCGCAAACAGCTTGAATTGCCATACGCTCAAGACAAGCTCATTGAGGCATTGGCTAAAGCCAATAAGAACTTCATCTATGTGAATATCTCAGGTAATGCTGTGGCTATGCCTTGGAAAGAGAAGGTAGCAGGTATCGTACAGGGATGGTATATCGGTAGCGAAAGCGGTGAAGCTCTGGCTTCTATCCTCACCGGCGACAAGAATCCTAGCGGCAAATTACCATTCACATGGGTAAACTCATTGCAGGAAGTGGGTGCCCACGCATTAAACACCTATCCGGGCACCTGGCGCAAGGAAGGTGGAGCCAAGACTGAGGGCAACATCATTGATGAGGAGTATAAGGAAGGCATCTACGTAGGTTACCGTTGGACTGATAAGAAAAACATCAAGCCAGCATTCGCCTTTGGACATGGATTGAGCTACACTCAGTTTGCCATCTCTAATCTTCGCAGTGATAAGAATCTGATGAATCTGAATGACTCTATCACCTTTACCGTGAATGTAAAGAACACTGGCAAACGTGCCGGTGCAGAAACCATCCAGCTCTATATCCATGATGTAAAGGCTTCGGTTGATCGCCCTTACAAGGAGCTGAAGGGATTCCAGAAGGTTTACCTGCAGCCGGGAGAGAGCAAGGATGTAAACATCACCATCAATAAGCAGGCACTCAGCTTCTATGATGAAACAGCTGCATCCTGGAAGGCAGAAGCAGGCAAGTTTGAGGCACTCGTCGGAAATGCTTCCGATCAGCTGAAACTCAAAAAGGCGTTTGAACTGAAATAAAACAAAAAAAAGGTTCCTTTGGAGATTATCAAACTCCATCAAGGAACCTTTTATTTTTGTAACCGGTATAAGTTTGCACTAAACTTATACTGAATATCATCTCATTCCGATCTGCTTTACCTTTGTTTCAAATTCATCTCTTTCACAGATGGCTCCATTCTTTACCTTGGCACGATAATTATAAATGGTATTTACCGAATAATGCAGAAATTCGGCGATTTTAGAACTATCTTCGATACCCAGGCGAATAAGAGCAAAGATGCGAATGGTGGTAGAAAGTTTACTGTCATCCTCCAAGACGATACGTTCCTCAGGCTTCAAAAGAGCATTGAATTCCTCTACAAAATCAGGGAAGAGTTTCAGGAACGCAGCATCAAAATAATCGTATAACTCGCCGATATACTCATGATCGGTTTGCATCATATCTATCAATTTGGTCAACTCACGCTGCTTGGCCAACTTCACCACGCGCTTGCGCATGGTTTCAATCTTATCTACATAGACAGCACAGAGACGCAAGAATCGGCCTATATAAACCTCTTTCATCTTATTACTCTCATTCAAGCTGCCATAAGCCTGCTCTAAGTGTCTGTTGGTTTGCTGCAATTCTCTATTGGTCTGTTCCAGATTCTTATTCGCTTTTTCCAATTCCCTATGAGCCAAGGCAAGACGACGGCGCTGCTTGTTCACATACAGAAGCAGGGTACATACTAATACTAAAAGTACTACAGATACTGCTATCATCAGTTTAAGCTGCCGGTTACTCTGCGTAATTTCCTTCTGATAAGTACCCTCAACGGCAGAGAGCAACGGCATGATTTGGCGACTTCGAATAGCGGTATTGAAAATGCGGGCTGCATTCCATGCAAACTTGATGTAAGTATAGGTATGGGCAAACTCCTTTTGGTTTTGATTCAGAAGATTGGCAAGTTCCAACATTGAGCCCTGATCCATCACTGCCGTACGGACATCACAAAGAGCCGAGGCAAGGAAGTAATAGATGGCATCCTCATCCTTATTGAGATGCTTGCAGATCACCGCCCTATAGTAAGCCACGATAGCATATTCATGCGTTCCTGGCTTTACCTGCTTCATACGCAAATTGCTATAATACAAAGCACCCTTCAGGTCGTTAGCACTACGACAGTCCTCCTCCATCATCTGCAGGTATCTATCGTCTGTATGCGAAAAAATCCTGGCTATCTGTTTCTTCATCACCTGCGCCTTTTGTGCATAATGCTCTTTCAATGACGGCACATTGCTATAAAAAGCCAGTTCTCCATAAAGATGCTGACCAGCCCAAAGATAGTTGCGATACCCTTCTGCATCAAGGTTAGTAGTATCTATCTTGTTCAGCAGACTATACGATTCCACATAATCACCTGTAGTAGAACTCTGAAAAGCAAGCAGCGATATAGCATTGCCCTTTTTTGCCTGATCGCCCATACGCTCAGCCAAGGCAATGCAACGATTCAGATAACTAACGGCTGAATCGTTTTTATAAGCCCGATACTCCTGAAAAAGAGCAAAACTCATTTGGTACCTTGCTCCATCATTCTTGCAAGCATTCAGTTGACTTGCAAGTTTGGCTATACGTCCCTCACGCACTGCCACATAACGAGGCGACTGCAGGATGGCTTCATCCAGACATTGATAAAGAGAATCTAAATTATACTTTGCAGCATTGGCTATATGCGTCAACAGCAACAAGCATATCAGTAAGAACCATCTATTCTTCATTATTTGTTACGCTTTACGAAATTGTATATAGGTTTGATTTTTTTAAAATCATTTTCAACTTTTGGACTTTCTTTTCAGAATGCCGATGCAAATATAATCATTTTTTCAGATAACGCCAAAACTTAAGGATAATATTTTACCTTTTCCCACTATTTTACATCCACTTTTTTATCTCGCACATCAAACCATAACCATCTCATTATCAAACCGTTTCATTCATTAGCAGAAAAACTAATCCATATTTTCACCCTTTATCCTATGTGGGCTCCAGTTTTTATTACTTTTGCAAAACAATGTCATTCTTTTTTGCTGTTAAATACCATTAATACAATAAACCATCTCGGATTTTAGAAGTCCAAATGATGGTTTTGGTAGAAACCATGACTCACTTCGTGTCGAATTAATTCCATTTTAGTGTCATACTTGTTGGGTATATAAATTAATAATAAGAATAACAGGAGAAAATCCGATGAAAAATTTTATGAGAAATTATTCAGAGAAACTGCAACAACTGCTTTGCTTGCTGACATGTGTACTGATGATTGCGGCTGTCAGTATCCGTAGAGATGGCAAGGTGGTAGGACAGAATGTGAATCAGCAACAGGCAGTAGCACCAAAGACAGAGCCAATGGCTGTACTTGAGGATGGTTCTGTGCAATTGAATACTACAGAACTAGGAAAAGACATTGTAGGCTACGGAGGCACTGTGCCATTGGAGATTACCTTGCAGGATGGCAGGGTAAAGAGTATCAAAGCACTTGCCAATTCTGAGACTCCCGATTTCTTTACTGAGGCTTCTGCCCTTCTTACGAAATGGAATGGCAAGACGATAGAAGACGCTCAGAAGATGAAGGTGGACGCCGTGTCTGGTGCAACATTCTCATCAAAGGCTATCATCGGAAACGTACAGCGAGGACTTCAATATGCAGCCAAGAATCCTGTAAAGACATCAGTATGGTCAGAGTTTGATTTCTCTGCCAAGGCTATAGCCGGACTGATTGTTGTGCTCATGGCAGCCATCGCACCGCTTTTCATTAAGAACAGACGATATAGGATAGCTCAGCAAATTCTGAATGTCATAGTGCTTGGATTCTGGTGCGGTTCTTTTCTAAACTATACATCAATCATCAGCTATATGTCAAATGGCATGAACGTAGTGGCATTGATAGTGCCGGTAATCATGCTAATCACGGCATTCGTATATCCTCTCTTCGGCAAGAAATCATACTATTGTACGCATGTGTGTCCCTTCGGTTCTTTGCAGGAACTAGCAGAAAAATGCGTTGGATATAAAGTCAGAATGAAACCAACGACAGCCAGACGACTGGATATGTTCCGCCAGATTCTGTGGGTCATACTCATGCTGTGTTTGTGGACGGGTATATGGTTCGACTGGATTGATTATGAGCCCTTCTCAGCCTTTGTATTCCAATCAGCATCATGGATTGTCATTGCCATCGCCATAACCTTCGTGGCACTCTCTACGGTAATTATGCGACCATACTGCCGCTTTGTATGTCCTACGGGATCACTCATTAAATACAACCAATTCTCTATTTTAAAGAAAAAGAAATAAAAACAAACCGGTCATTAGAACGCATGATAAACGATGCATTCTGACGGCCGGTTTTTGCTTGGTATGAACTTTCAAAAATCAAAAATATGCAGAATCCAATAAGTATCATGCAGAGGATATCAAGAAGACACCTCTCTTCATCTTTGTCTGCGCTGATACCACCCGTATGGCAGAGGGACAGGGCAAGGAACTCTGGGTACAGGATTTGTCGGCAGTTTCCGAGAATATTCTCCTGGCAGCTCATGCCATGGGATTGGGAGCCTGCTGGACTACCATCTACCCTATCCAGAAGAAAGTGAATGGCATTTCCAGAACATTGAATTTGCCAGGCAATCTGATTCCACTAAATGGTATCATCATCGGTTATCCTGACGAGCCGGAGCAGCCAAAAGATAAGTGGGATACCAAGAAGATTACCTACGGAATACCGAACTAGGGAATACCTAAAAATGATGATTTTCAAATGCCGCTTTGCTTATTACAGAATTATTTTGTAATTTTGCGCCATATTATTATAGGATACAATAAATACAATTATGAAGAAAAAAACATTGTTTTTAGCGGTAATACTAAGTCTGGGAATGATTAGTAGCATGATTGCAACAACCAGAAGCTCACACTCTGAGGTAATGACCAAGCAAGCTGATGGTACTTACATCATCAATACCACCACGCTGTGTAAAGACGTTAAGGGATTTCGTGGCAATACGCCCCTTTCTATCTATATCAAGAAAGGAAAAATAGTAGAAATCAAGCCGCTTGCCAACAAGGAGACTCCCAACTTCTTCAATAAGGTAAAACAGGGGTTGCTCAACAAATGGAATGGCATGAAAGCCAGCAAGGCAGCTACTGTCCAGGTAGATGGCGTTACGGGTGCCACCTTCTCCAGCAAAGCAGTAAAGGAAAATGTAAAGCGTGGCATTGCTTATTACCAGAAGCATAAGTAGGGAAAGATTGATTCATAAAATAATAAATCCCGGCAGGAGATAGCATGCAGCTATTCTCTTGTCGGGATTTTTGGTAATGTAGCTTAGCCCCTTGAATTTTCCATTTTCCAGGAGAGAAATACTAAGCCCTTATTCCTCCCCATTCAGGCATTCGCCCGTCTCATAACTCTTCGTCATATCCTTTAAGATACCAATCATCTCCTGCCTCAAGCTCTCAGGTTTCAGCACAATGATATTTCTGCCATGCCATAACAGTTCCTGAAGGAAATCACGGCTGGGGCGAATGGTGAGGGTATATTCCCGATACATTCCATCTTTCGACTCCTTTACTTTCTGCTGACTCTCGTGCAGCGGGACCTCCTCGATATAATTGTATTCCGGATAGAAGGCACGGATGCGGATTTTCTCCACCGGCACATCTTCCATCCGATAGATGCCAAAGCAATCTTCATAATAATTCTCTGGAGTCAGGAACTTCTTCATCTTTGCCGACAACGGATGCTTCTCGCAAATAAGCTTCAGGAAACTGATGCGGTTGAAAGGAAGACAGCGAACGAGTTTTCTCACATCTACCTCTGCACTTGAATTCTTCACTCCTATCACGTACCACCGTTGTTTGAAATATCTCACGAAAGCCGGTTGCAGCACGATATCGCTCTTGTTGCATTCCACTGTAATGCCAAACTGCGACTGGATATTCTCACGACAACGATGAAAAGTACGTTTACATGCATCGCCCTCCTGCACTTTGGCGCTTTCTTTGATACGTTCTTTCAGTTGAGCCACTTTCTTCTGCAAGGAAAGGAGTATATTCCCAATGCCACAAGTTTATTAGCAATCTTTTTCTAAGCATTAATGCTTAAAAAACACCTTACCTTTCTTAATATATAGTCCTTTGGAAACTCCACTAACTTTTTGACCAAGAATGTTATATACATTACAATCTTTGTCTCTACGACTATTGTCAATAGGAGAATTTATTGCGGTTATATTTTGCAGGAGTTTTACCTGAACGTAGGTATATCCATATACTTTCTCTGAACCATCTTCAACAGCCAGACAGCATTTGGTAATTCCATTCGCATCGGTTGAAACCTTATGAATGTTAACAGGATGTCCATCATCACCGCTTACTATAATGCTATCTTTGATATTATCCAAATTATCTTCGGTAACTTGGAAAACATGTGTAGGTAAGTCTATCGAATAATCTCCTTCTTCATCCCACCATGATATCCCCTTAAAGCTAATATCCATAGTTTTTTCTTCATGAGTAGAGAAACAAACAACTCCATAATCTGAAACCACCGTTGTGTCTTCACTTTCTACCGATTCATCCCGATGAGCCATTAAAGCGAACGTTAATACTTGATGATTAGGATTAAACTTTATTTTCTCTTTGTTTTCTTGAGTTATTTTCACAGGTAGGCATAACTTTCCATTATTGACGGTCATTTTATCACTCTCTATATCAAAAAGAGAAACGGAATCTAATTTTTGACCACGACTTCTTCCACCATCAAGATTACCAATATTAGCTATAATCTTAAAAGTATAACCACTAAGATTAGCATCTTTCGGATTTAAATAATAAGTTAAAACCGACGAATAGTCTGACGAATACTCTACATCTTTAACAAATGAATTATAACCATCATTTGTATGATAAGTGACGAATGAACCATTTTTAAACGCAGCAGCTTCACACCCCTCATAGTACATTCGTGGGGAAAAAACCAAGGAACGTAAAGTGTTATCATCTTTGCCTTGAACAAACAATGTCATAAAGCAGCTAAAGAACAATAGAAAAACTTTTTGTTTCATACCTTTATTAACATTTCTAATAAGCCAATCCCAAAGCTTTATTAAAATTTATTAGAGTAAATGAATAGGCGTGGGACTATTGTCTTTACGCCAGAATAGAGGTTGTGGAAGGACCTATCTGCCTGCATCAAACAATAGCCCACGCCAAAAGATATATCATTTCTTGCCTTTACTGACAAGATACAATAATCCCAAGGCGTGAGTGATATTGTTCACTATCCAAGCAGATTTCGAAACTTCCACATTTCTATTCTAGAATAATGTTCAATACGCTCATTCATTCGAGCCTTCATCGCAGCCGTTCTTTTCCGTCTGCTCCAACTCTAACGCAAAAAGTGCAAATCGAGCGCAATCAAGCTTGCTTAAATTGTCGAGATGCTACCTTTCTTATGCAAAAGTAAGCAATATTCTTGATACCACCAAATTTTTTGCTTTTTTTATCGCAAAGGACAAAAACTGCAAAGACTGCTATATCGACAGTAACAAGCCATTCTACACACATAAGACCCAATCTCTATAAAAGGCTGAGTTTTTCTCGACTCTACAAGCCCAAACAGAGCGAAAGATATCCTTTACCGTAATTATTATTACCACCAATTTCGGACACTTAAAATAGCATCTTTTCCAAAGATACGAATATTACAATAGACCTCATCCATATTTAGAGAAGTCACTGGATACCACGAACTATCGTTTTCATTTTTTTCTAATACTATACAAAAATCTGGTTTTGTTGAATTATGCAGATACATTGGCAAAAGATAGTTATATTTTTTATGCTTCTTATAGAATATAATAGGTAATTCATCTATATTTTTTTGAGATTCGAATGTTTCTGTTAGTATTTTTTGATAAAATTCAAAACTTTCATCTCCTGCCTCAGCCATTTTTTTATCTTTATATTTCTATATTCATTCCTTTTTTCTATATTTATATTTTCAAATCCCAAACAAAAGAAACTCTTCACAAATTCTGTTGGAAGATTATCACTACCATCATACAAGATATGCAACCACCCATGAAGTTTAGTCCCGTCATTCTTAGCTTTAAGAATATCGTTATATGCAGTTTGAGAATTTAACCGTTCGGGAGTTGGTATTTCTGTTATTTCCAAATCTTTATTATTCCATAATTCATTTTCAAAAGAATCCCGATGAATAATTTTACTCAACAAATCCTTTACTTCTTTATATTTATCCTCCTGCAAAATTTCTTTCCTAGTCAACACATACTTTTTCTTAGAATCATACACGAAATACAATCCATTCTTCAAACCCTGATAGGATTTTGGAAAATATAAGCCTGTAAAAAATAACGTTAAGTTAGAATCTGCATCAGTATAAATATTAATTGGCTTTTGAGAGTTTATTTCTTTTTTATTAGGATTACCTTTCGAATCATTTCTTTCATTAATACATAAAGATAATTCGTAGAATGCATCTACATAATTGCGCAACAAATCATGATTCCATAGTCTATAAGGATCTGCTTCTACTTTCATTAACAACAAATGGAACCAATATAAACTGCTTCAGCAACAAAACACTCTTCATCCGATTGTGTTCTTAAAAATTTTTGTTCAAATTTTGTAAGTTTCATAATTATATCTATGAGTTTACTCGAATAAACGAGTTCGTTAAAAGTTTAATTTGACATTATGCAATCTAGCTGCTATTTCTTTTTAAGGTCTTAAACAGCAATATAATCAAGACCCTTGTTCAATTCAAATCGAATCCATTGTTTCTATTGAATCTCCATTAAAAAAATCAACTATTATTTCATGCCAATAATCCCATGAATAATCAGCAGCAGGATGACAAACCGACAAAACCTTTATTCGTTTACCATCTATATTGTACTCCCGAGTTTCCATTCCACAAGATAAAACACTACCTTGATTTCCATTATAAGTTGGCAACCTTTCATACAAACGGTTTCCCCAAACTATAACATAATCGGGGCTATATACTTCCAACAGCTTGAAGAAAGGCTTACTTGCATTTCCATGTTCTTCTTGATTTCCAGACATTCTTGCTCCCTTCAATGGTACTTGTAGATAGTTATAAAACATTAAGTGATCCCAAATGCTTGCACTATCTTTAGCTTCAATTATCTCGTTAGCTAAAGCACGTTCAAACTTTAAGAAAGTATTCATCCATAAAGTTGTATTGCCACTTTTCCTAGCATCTCTCTTATTATTTGCAAAGATAATGCTTTTTCTATAATACAGCAAGAATTTAAACCTTTTAAATATCCTGCTTAAGATTAATTTGCATCCTAACAAACCATTCCAAACACATAGGATTTACTTCTATAAGTTTTGGCACTACATCGAGTGCCAAAACTGTCAAAATCAAGAAACCTAGAGCAAAGCATACCAAGCCCTGTTTTCTCTTATCTTTCTTACTTATATTCCTTTCTCCAATCCTCAAAATCCTTATCCACAGTTTTACCTAGTACAGAATATAGTTTGTTATACCTTACCTCTGTGGAAGTAAGTTTCTCTTTACGATAATTCTTCAAGGAATCCTTCTGCATCTGAAATCTACTCGATTCCACAAAGATCAGGCTCTTGTGAATCCTCGTCTTGGCACGCTCCTCCATCCATTCTCTGCCTTTAGCGAGAGAAGACATATACCAATATCTCGTCTCCGCCCAAGCACTCCTTGTAGGTTGCGCTGTACCATAAATGAAGTCACGATAAACGGGAAGCGAGAGACCAGTTAGCCAACAAACCAGGACCGAATCCCCCTTAGCCATTAGCGTCATGTCCGACAACATCTGTTGCATGGTCATTTTCTCCGACTTCCGCCAAAGCATCCTCCTATCCATATATTCATTCTTCTCTGCCTCCTTCTTCTTTTGCCAATAGCCATGAGGGGGCAAGAAGAACCAATAGCCAAATAATACTACCAGCCCGGCACTCAATACCGCAGCCAACCTACATACTCTTTTCTTGATGTTCTTTTCCATTGTTACATTACCTTATATAGTTATACATTTGATTTCGGCTGCAAAATAACTATATAGATATGTCAAATGGTGACAGAACATCAAGAAAAAAGTATTAAACACATAGATTACTGCTATTCATTCTATTTTTCCAATATCTTTCGTCCTTTTTCTGTTAGCATATACTTCTGCTTTGGGTGCTTTGGATTATCAGGATATTTCATGGAAACCAATCCTTCTTCCAATGCTGGTGTTAAGTATTTATACAAGAAATTCACCCTATCCTTCAACATTAAAAAAGACATGATTTCTCTAACAGAATACTCTCCATCCTTCAATATTCCGACAAGTTCCAATACTTGTTGGGTACTTGTTGGGTACTTGTTGGGTACTTGTTGGGTACTTGTTGGATTGCTATTTACCAACTGTAGGTTAACACCATCACAGTTATATTTAAAGACTACAGTCACGAAATTACCATCTGTTTTGAATTCTGGCGCAGGTAATCCAACACGTTTACATTCATCTACCATCGTACCAATACCACGCCCCCAACTTTCAAGAATCTTGCTCTTATAAAGCACATTGGCAATGATTGGATTTTGAGGTTTGGAATCATGCTCTTGCATCAATCGCTCAACTGACAAATCTGCCGGAAATGTTCCTGTATTGGTAACCTCTACCCTATCATCATAAATAGCTATGCTGACAGAACTACCAGGATGATGGTACGAACGATGGCAAAGTGAATTGATACAACATTCACGCAAAGCCTTGTAAGGAATACTCAATTCTTCTTCTCGATAAAGTCCATTTATCTTCCCAGACAAAGAAAGATGCTTAAAGAAAAAAGCCATTGCTGCATCAAGCAAGATATAAATATTACCTTGCGCTCTTTGGTTATCAATAAACTGCACCAAGAATGGCATTCTCATCAAGGTCCGATATTTTCAAATCGGGATTGACCATTGCTTCCCAACCATATTTTCCACCACGTTGCATCAACAAATGGTTATATTGCTCTTGCGGCATTACCGTAGTAGTACTTTCTATACGAAGATAAGCCCTACCTTTGTAAGCGAAAGGACGCATAAAACGTTGTTTTTCCGCATTAACAATTATAACAAACTTATCAGAATTTGATACCACCATCGCCATTAAGAAAGGCACATAAAGTTTCCATCGAACGGTCTAATTGACCTGTCGATTCTTTAAACTCCATTTTTTTACTTTCTTTTAAGGCTATAAGTGCCTCTATTTCTTGATATTCCATTCTTTTTTTATTTAACTAAGGAAATACCCAACTCACGATATGATGAGGTGAAGTATCCTTCTGCAAATGTAGTAATTATCAAGATAACCACCAAATTTTCCGGAACTTTTTTATCTGCAAAGACCAAAATATGACAGAAAATTAAAAAATACTACTAGCACGGCACTCAATACCACAGCCAACCAACACACTGTGTTCTTGATGTTCTTTTCCATTGTTACATTACCTTATATAGTTATACATTTGATTTCGGCTGCGAAATAACTATACAGATATGTCAAATGGTAGCAGAAGTCCAAATATTATTATTTCTATTTAAAACTTTCTGTGATACAGACTATTTGCTTATACTTTTTTAACAAAAGACATAATCAAATATTGCCTTAGAATATCTTTAACTAATAAGCATTCAGTTTTTAAGTTATTGTATGATACTGAGTCTGCTTTTCAGCCGAAACAGCGAATAGTTAGTTTCAATGGTTAAGAGATAGTGCAAACAAGCACAATGAAAGTGACTTTTAGATTACTGAAAGCCTTATCCATGACAAAGATATTGAATTGTTGTGAACAATACAAGTCCATATTAGAAGAGAGCGGACGATACCAATACTCCCATGAATAGCCTGCAGCGAGATAATTAACGGACATGAGAGTGTAAAATTAGATGTTTTTTACACTCTCGTTTTGCTATTCATACAGCTTGGCAAGCTCAGCCGTACGTTTTTTGAACTCACTCCTCACTTCATCAGGACCAACAATCTCAAGACCAGCTCCCATTTGCAGGATACGACCTATAAACTCATTGTTTAGCTCAACATAGACTGTAAACTCACCATATTCTCCGTCTTCATGCTTACCGAAAGGGATGGTTGTCTGCTGGCTTTGGTGTATAGGCTTAGTTTCTGTCAGTTTAAACATATAATTGCTATGAGCTCGCACACGAATCTGAAATGCCGTTGCTTTCTTATAATGAGTTACGCCAACAAGATTCTTGAAATATTTATCGTAGAATCCTTTTGGTGCTGACTGGTATGTCACGCCATTACATATTTTCGGCTTTACGCATATCCTATCTAAGGCTATATTGCAAATATGCATAGGTACATCACCTTCCTCATAACCGAACAAATACCATCTTCCATTAAATTCCTTCAACATATGGGGATGAACGATCTGTGTTTGGCATTTCTTGTTGTATGGTTTGTATTCAATCTGCAGGACCTTCTTTTGGATGATTGTTTCATAAAGAAACGGCAGCAATTCTATATTCGTTAGCTTTCTATCCAAGCTGGCACTCAACACCTGTTCGCCATCTTCCTTTTTCTTCTTAATCTCCAAAAGGTCTTGACATTCTTTGAAGAAGTATTCCAGCCATGATTCAGGAAAGAACCCGGCAGAGTCTTGACAGAATTGCCAATACGTTTTCAAATCACGGATAACCCTACCATAATTGTACAAGTCGGACAAGGGATCGTCTATATTGCCTTTATATCGAAAACGTTGATTGCGATTGTTACCTTCTACCTCAATGCTGTCTTTACCCACTTTCTCTATAATAAGCACCTTTATCTCACCGAAAGCCTTTTTAAGTTCTCCATAGTGCTCTTCTTTCGATGGGTTCTCGCATGGTTCTTCAAGATAGTCACTCATTATCTCTGCAAGAGTAACCCACTCACGACTCATGAGTCGCTTGTAGATTGCCCGTGCAAAAATCGCTTTATAACTATCTCCATTAAAAATATTGCCTTTTACTTGACGCATTTCACCACCTATTTTAATTACCACCAGTCACGGACACGTTCTATCGCATCCTTTCCAAACACTCGAATATTACAATATACCTCATCCATGTCTAAAGAGGTAACAGGTTCCCATGTGCCAGTATATTTACCATGCATATCTTTCATATGCTTCAATACTATACAAAAGTCTGGTTTTCCAGAATTCAGCAAATACATGGGCAACAAATAGTTATATGTACTTTCTTTTATGTAAAAGTAAACAGGTAGATTATGTATATTCGACTTATCTAATATTGCCTGCATCGTATCTAACATTATTTCTTGATAATACATAAAACTATTGTCCTCATTATTAGAACAAGAATGCTTAATGCATTCCTCTATCCAAATTTTTCTATTTTTATATCTATCAACAGGACTAGGAACTTCATACCATTTATTAAAGAAACTTAGGACAAAATCTGTTGGAAGATTGTCTATGCCATCCCTTAAAATATGAAGCCAAGGGTTTCCTTTTATTTTATCGTTAATACTTTTCTTTTTTATTATTTCGTTTGTATCTTCAGGAGACATTTTATCTAGTAGACTAATTTTGTTAATATTCAAGTCCTCAACACCAACTAATTCATTTTCAAAAGAATCTCTATGATCAATCTGCCTTAACACTTTTTCCCCATCAATTTCTTTTTGATCAGCCTCAAATATTTCTTTCCTAGTCTTTACTGAAATTTTTGGTTCTACAGAAGGATTAATAACAAAATACAATCCGTTCTTTAATCCTTGATATGTACCAGGAGTATATAAACCTGTAAAAAAAACTTTTAAATTAGTGTCATCATTTTCATAAAGATTTACTTGTGGAGACTCGTTTTTTTCCTCTTGTTTCTCTTGTTCCTTTTGTTCCTTAGACTTAGCCTCTTGAGATGCTATCTTATCTTTACGAATAGCATTAGCATCTTGAGATGCTATCTTAGCTTTACGACTATCATTTAAATTGCAACAAAAACAGTATGATGCATTCACGTAATTACGTAGCAAATCATGTGTCCATTTCCTATAAGGGTCTCTCTCAACTTTCTGTAGTAATGTATGAAATAGGCGTATAACATATGGATTAAATTCATCATTTCCTCCATCTATTCCCAAAAAATTCTTTTCAAAATCTGTAATTTTCATAACAAATCACTTTAAAAAAACAACAATAATCTTATGCCAATAATCCCAAGAGAAACCAACAGAAGGATGATAAATTGGTAAAACCTTAATCATTTTATCTCCTATCTTATAGCTCCAAGAGTTTATATTAATTCTCGGCATATATTTACCCTCCACACCATTCTCAGAAGGCAAATTATCAAAAAGCCTACGTCCCCAAACTATAATATAATCAGGTTGATATAGCTTTAAAATGGTAAAGAAGGGAGTCTTCGCTTTCTCATAATCTTCCGAATCACCTGCCATTTGTGTTCCTCGCAATGGACGTTGGAGATAATTATAGAACATTAAATGTTTCCAAATGTTTTTACTATCTTCAAATTTTGTGACTGTATTAGACAATGCACGTTCAAACTTAACGAAGGTTCTCATCCAACTATATCGTTCTTCAGAATCTAAATAGCAATCAAGAACATCTCTTGTAAACGTATAAAGTTCTTCATCCTTCCAATCGTCATCACAATAGTGGCTTTCTCCAAGAACCAGCACTTTCTTACCTGGATTTTCTTTCGTTCCAAGCACAAGCTCGCCATTATCGTTAAAGGATATACCGTCCTCATACTGGTCGCCAACAAAAGGTAGGAATTTAACACCTTTCCCTTGCAACTCCTTATCTATCTTTTCGTCTTTAATCATATCTTATATATGTTGTTTATTCAATAATGTTAGTTTATAATATACAGAGATTATTACCTCTGTCGATTGCAAAGATATAACATTTTGTCGGTCTAACAAAATGTTATATTCTTATATTAATACCGTACAAATGTGTAGCACCAATAATCTGTCAGATTGATGCAAGCAGACCTTGTATCACCTTATGCCAATAATCCCAGGAATATCCCCCGGAAGGATGATATACAGCCACGACCTTTGCTCGCTTGCCATTGCTCAAGAGATAATATCCCGTAGCAATGTGACTGCCGTCCACTACGATATCGTCGCCATCCTGCCATCGTTCGTTTGGCATATTGTTCCATAGTCGCTTACCCCAAACGATAATACATTCAGGCTCATACTTATCTATAACCTCAAAGAAAGCATTGGCAGCCTGTTTGTATTGCGCTGACGTACCAGCCTTACGAGGACCACCCATCGCCACTTGCAGATAGTTATAGAACATAACAGAATCCCATATCTTCCGTTTCAACGCCCAATCGGTCATCTTTCCAACAAGCGACCGTTCGAACTTCACGAAAGTCCGCATCCAGTTCTGACGCTCCTTTCTCTCATCGAGAAAGTCACGGAGGACATCCTGCGTAAACTTTGCACACTGCCTACATAGACGGCAGTTGCCGCAGTCGCAGCAACCTCCGTCACAATAGTGGCTCTCGCCCAATATCATTATTCGCTTACCGAACAAGCCTCCATTGGCATAATACCTGCCAATAAAAGGCAAGAAGAAAATGTTGCTATTCATTTTTTAAAATAATGAAACTATCCAATCATAAGCCATGGTTCCCAAGCGAATGGACCACGAAATTACCACATAAATCAACCAGCAAAGCACGACGATGAACACAGCCGTCCAGAATGCCTTCTTATTCACCTTATTGATAATCTCCTTATCATCCTCGATATAGCCTGTAATCAGCTTCAAGTTTTCTACATACGAACGCTTGAATACATCCAGCACATCACCTATATAGAAAGGTATGGCACCTATCAGCACATCCATCAAGATATTATAGATGACAGCCAAAGTCAGCGGAATCGACTTAACCACGCAAAGACTGTAATA
>OIXL01000419.1_pt1 | contig 22102 bp, 15 predicted proteins | sample 1587761 | NCBI WGS metagenome assembly OIXL01 (sample SAMN03283246) | human gut metagenome | biome: human-associated habitat; material: feces | host: Homo sapiens | place: Peru | collected 2012 | reverse complement strand
TCCAACAGAAGAGACGGAGGATTGGCTATATCCTAGCCTTTTCAGGCCCGATGATTTCTAAACGGGACAGCAGTGATAAGAAATATGGTTATAGTATTATCCGCAAGACTCCTTTCGGCAATTCGCTGACGATAGATTTGGCGAAGGCGGCGATAGACGGAGAGCAGTTGGGTGCAGATGATGAAACCGACTTGTTGGCAGTAAGCTGTTCCAGCACCGATTATATCGGTCATCAGGTGGGAACTCATGCGGTAGAAACCGAGGATACTTATCTGCGACTCGATAAGGCGATAGCCGATTTCCTTTCTTATCTCGATGAGAAGGTGGGCAAGGGGAATTATCTGGTTTTTCTGAGTGCCGATCATGGAGCGATGAACAATGCCCGTTTTCTGCAAGACCGCCGCATTCCTGCGGGCAGTTGGGATGGTGATGCGGTGGCTAAGAAGCTGAATCAGACCCTGGCTCAGGAGTATCCTAACGTGGGTGATTTGGTGAAGACCGTGATGAACTATCAGGTGTTTTTCAATCGAAATATCATCAAGGAAAACAAGTTGGATTTCGCCAAGATCAAGCAGAGTGTGGTGGATGTTTTGAAGGAAAACAGCTGCGTGCAGTACGCCTGCGATATGGAGAAGACGATGACCGAGAGCATTCCTGAGGATGTGAAGACGCGCATTGTGAACGGTTACAACCGTGAGCGTAGCGGTGATGTGGCCATTGTATTGAAGCCGAATTACTATGCCCACGGCATGAAGGGAACCGACCATGGCGAGTGGAATCCATACGACACCCATATTCCGCTGGTTTTCATGGGTTGGGGCATTCAGCATGGTGCAACCACCAAGCAGACATTCATGACGGATATTGTGCCAACCATCGCTGCCCTGCTTCATGTGCAGGCACCAAATGGTTGCGTAGGTCAGCCAATATTCTAAGTTTTAACCCTATCTTCATTTTTCTCTAACATCTTTGAAATATGAAACTTATACCTTTGCACTCGGAAAGGGGCGATGAACTACTTCGTGTAACATGCATCTGCCGCTTCGCCAACAAAATATGAGATGTTTTAAAGATGTATAAAGAAAAATGAAGGTAATTTTTGTAATTCAAGGAGAGGGTAGAGGTCATCTCACCCAGGCGTTGGCACTTAAGCAGATGCTTCTGCACGAGGGCCATGAAGTAGTGAAGGTTTTAGTGGGCAAGAGCAAGAACAGGGTGATTCCCGAGTTCTTCATGAATCAGATAGATTCTCCTGTCGAGCTTTTCGACAGTCCTAATTTCTTGCCGTCTAAGGACAACCGCAAGTTCAATCTCTTGCGCTCCCTGACTTACAACATGCTTCTTACTCCGAGCTATCTTTCCAGTATCCATTTGATACGGAAGAATATCCAGGAGAGCGGAGCCGACATTATCATCAATTTCTACGAGGTGTTGTGCGGAATTACCTGTTCCCTCTTCCGTTTCGGAATCCCGGAGGTTTGCATCGGTCATCAGTACCTCTTCCTCCATCCCTTTTTCCAGATGCCTGGAAAGTATCCGGTACCTGAATCTTTATTGAAGTTCTTTACCCGTATCACCTGTATGGGAGCCACAGCCAAGTTGGCGCTCTCCATCCGTGATTACGAGGATGAGCCTGTGCACGGCATCAAGGTGGTTCCACCATTGCTTCGCCAGGAAGCCAAGACCATCATCCGCCATCATGGCGACTACATCATGGGCTACATGCTGAATGCCGGATTTGCCGAGGATGTAAAGGCGTGGCACGAGAAGCATCCCCATACCCATCTCCATTTCTTCTGGGATCAGCCGGATGCGCCCGAAGAACTGAAGGTGGATGATACGCTCAGTTTTCATCGCATCAACGACGAGAAGTTCCTCAAGATGATGGCTGGCTGCAAGGCATTCGCCACCACCGCCGGATTCGAGAGCGTCTGCGAGGCACTCTATATGGGCAAGCCATGCATGCTGATTCCGGCTCATGTAGAGCAGGAATGCAATGCGATGGATGCGGAAAGAGAGATGGCAGGTGTGGTGAGCGAGGATTTCGACATCGATAAACTGAAGGCTTTTGCCCGTGATTACGAGGAAGATGTGGAGTTCAGAATGTGGGAGAACCATGCTGAAAGCCGAATCATCGCCGCCATAGAAAACGCTTACGAAACTTATTATCATAGAAAGGAGAACCAGGCTTATGAAGAAGAAATTGATTCCATTGTTGCTGCTTCTTCCCTTGTTGTTCCTGCTCGCCGTGTATGGCAAGGATAGCAAGAAGGAGGAGTCGCGTGTGGTAGTGATTGCCATTGATGGTTTAAGATGGCAGGAGGTGTTTGAGGGCGCTAGGCGCGACAGTCTGATGCCGTTTCTCTGGGAGATGGGCAGAAAAAAGGGCTGCATGATTGGCAACCGCAACCGGAAATCGAAGATGGAGGTGGCAAACGGCATCTGGAAATCCTATGCCGGATACAGCGAGATGCTCTGTGGCGTAACCGATGATGAGCACATCTTCGACAACCGCAAGCAGTATAACCCCAACCGCTCGGTTCTGGAATTGGTTGAGGCTTGTTCTGAGTACAAGGACAGGGTAAATGCCGTGGCAAGTTGGGATGTGATTCCTTATATTCTGAATTATCGCAGGAGCGAGTTGCCGGTGGATTTTCGCTCTCCTCATAAGGTAAGCAAGCAGGTAAGAAACGACAGCGTTACCTTGAACCGCGCCTTGAAGACCCTCAAGGAGAAGCACCCCAAGCTTCTCTTCGTAGAGTTTTGTGAGACCGATTTTTATGGGCATCATGGCAAATGGAAGGAGTATCTGAATGCTGCTCATCAGAACGACCAGTTTATCCGCCAGTTATGGGAATGCTGCCAGCAGGACCCATTTTACAAGGACAACACCACCTTTCTGGTTACTTGCGATCATGGCAGGGGAGAGAGTCTGGGTGCTCATGCCAACAGAGGTGAAGTAGATTCCCAGGCTTCCTGGACGGAACACGGCAGAAGAATCAAGGGCAGCAACCAGACCTGGCTGGTGGCTTTCGGAAAAGACATTCAGCATCTGGGAGAAATGGAAGGGGGCAGAACCATCTACACCAAGCAGGTGGCTCCCACCATCGCCAGCATCCTGAAGGTTCCGTTTACGAATGATGATAATCAGCAGGTGGCTTCGCCGATTTATAAGATTCTCAAATAGAAGATTTTAAGATTCTTAAATAGCTTTTATATTCAGCAAAATAGGATAATAACAAAATAAGATTTTCAGATTATGATAGGATTGTTCAATGAATGTTTTCCACCCGTCATGGATGGTGTTTCACTCACGGTAAGCAATTTGGCTCGCTGCTTTTATCAGCAGGGCAGGGATGTAGCGGTGGTAACCCCGGAAATGCCAGGACTCGATGAGTCTCAGCTTCCTTATTCTGTCTTTCAGTATCGTTCGTTCCCGGTTCCCGGTCGCCACCCTTACCGTTATGGCTTCCCATCGCTCGATTTCAAGTTCCAGAAGCAGGTAGCTGCTCAGAATTTTGAAATCTTACATGCGCATTGTCCTTTCTCTTCGGGCGATTTCGCCCTGAAGACGGCTCGCAAGATGGGCGTTCCATTGGTGGCAACCTTTCATTCCAAATATCGTGACGATTTTGAACGGGTAATTCCTAACAAGGCTCTGGTGGATTATCTCGTGGGCAAGGTGGTGAAGTTTTACGAGAGCGTAGATGAGGTGTGGGTACCTCAGGCTTCCGTGGGCGAAACCCTGCGCGAATATGGCTACAAGGGAACCTACGAGGTGGTGGATAACGGAACCGAATTTGCCGATGCGCCTTATACCGAGGAGATGAAATGGGCAGCCAAGAAAGAGCTTTATGTGGCTGTAGATGAACCCCTGCTTCTTTTCGTGGGTCAGCACATCTGGGAGAAGAACGTGAAACTCATCATCGAGGCTTTAGCCAAGGTGAAGGATTTGCCTTATCACGCACTTTTCGTGGGCGATGGTTATGCTAGAGCTGATATGCAGGCAATGGCGGCAAAGCTCGGTTTGTCGGGAAACAGCGATTACCGCAAGGATAAGATTACCTTCTTCGGAAGCGTGCAATCCCGGGAGTTGATGCAGATGATCTATACGGCTTCCGATCTCTTCCTCTTCCCATCCATCTATGATAATGCTCCTCTGGTGGTAAGAGAAGCAGCTTCGCTCTATACGCCTTCCATCGTGGCAAGGGGCAGCAATACGGCTGAAATCATTCAGGATGGAATCAACGGATTCCTCTCGGATAACGATGTAACAGCCTTTGCCAACCGACTCCGTTATATTCTGGAGCGCCCAACCATCATTTCCTGGGCTGCAAAGGGAGCAGCAGAGACCTTGGTGCGCCCTTGGGAGGACATTGCTGTAGAAGTTTTGGATAGATATCAGCATTTAATTGACAGACAACAAAATAGATTGGCCATTTAATCGTTATATATACTATATATAATAAGGTATAGTTTAATTTTGGGATGATATGAAAAAATGGCATTTATGGTTGGCGGCTTCTATCGGACTGGTGGTAATCGCTGGAATGATGATTCGGGAGTTTGACGTGGAAGCTCTGAGCAGGATAGATTTGTCTCCCAGGTTCTTTCTGGGGGTAGTAATGGGCGTGTTGCTCTTTGCGGTTCAGAATCTGATGCTCACCCTCCGTTTCCGTCATCTTTGCCAACGTAAGTTATCCGTAGCCGCGGCGTTCCGCATCAACGTGCTCTGCGAGTTTACTTCTGCCGTCACTCCTTCAGCGGTAGGTGGAAGCGGTTTGGCTTTCATCTATCTCAACCGCGAGGGAGTTTCTATGGGCAGAAGTATTTTCACCATGTTTGCAGCCCTGCTGGCTGATGAGGCTTTTCTTGCCATCAGCTGCCTGTTGCTCTATTTCTGTGTTCCATCGCATCTCTTGTTCAGTTTGGTAGATGGAGTGGGAATTTCTGCAGATGCTACGAACGAATGGATCAAGGGCGGAGTGCAGGTAATCTTCATCATCAGCACTCTCATCGTGGCTGTTTGGACAGCCATCCTTTATCTTTTATTATTGCATCGTCCTCAAATTCTGGGCTGGGTATTGAAGGGATGCTGTAAGATTCCTTTCCTTCATAGATTCCTGCCCAAGGTAGAGAAGTTTTCCGAGGAGATGACGATGGCTTCGAAGGAGGCGAAACTGGAAGGCGGAAGATTCTGGCTGCAGCTGATGGGTTATACTTCCCTGGCGTGGTTGTCAAGATTCGCCATCGTTGTAGCTATTCTCGTAGCCTTCCATTGTCAGGGCAACATGCTGGTGGCGTGGTGCCGCCAATGGGTGATGTGGATGATTTCTATCCTGAGTCCTACGCCTGGCGGAAGCGGCGTGGCAGAGTTGATGTTCCGCCTTTATTATGCCGATTTCCTGCCCGATGCCTCAGTAGCCATTCTTGCCGCCATGCTCTGGCGCGCCATCTTCTATTACCCATTCCTGGTAATGGGCACCCTGGTTTTGCCGAAATGGATTGCTAGAAACTGACATAGAGTCGGGCACTAAGTGCCGTGAAATCTCCATTGTCGTTTTTGATGTATTGGAACGATGGCTGAAGGGAAATGGATTCCGTCAGCTGTCTTTTCCATGTTACTTCCAGCGAATATTCCGAACCCTGCTGGAAGTGGGCGTACTGGCCAGACAAGCCGCACTCGTTCTTCTCGTCCTGATAGGCACCGCCCAGTTCAGCGTATCGGTAGCAGGCATTCTGATGACTGGTGTTCTCGGAATACTGTACCATGCACGAAATGTTCTTGTCGCCAGCCTTCCAAACGCTCTGCTCTCCATAGACCCACCAGGCACAGGTTGTTTTGCCCTTGGATTCATCGGCAGAAACCATTTCGCCATCCTCGTTTATCGGATATTGACGGGTGTGGACGGCAGCACCTGCAAAATATTTTCCTCCTTTATTGTTGTACTCCAACTGCGACATGTTGAAGATTCCATCCTTCTTCGGGCGAACCAGGAAAGGATTGTCGTGAGCTTTCCAGCCATTATATCCCGCACCATTATACAGACTGTTTCTGAAAGTCCATTTTCCCTTGGTTACATCAAAGTAAAGGGTCAAGCCCGAATACGGATAGTTGGCTATCGGATAGCTGGAAGCAACCGTAGGAAAGATTCCCTCAGAACTGTTCTGGAAAAGAGCCGTAACTTCAGAGGTGAAGAAATCCTCGTTCACGTTTCTCACACCCACAAACAGATGGCCCGAATTCCACTCGTGCATGTAGCCCAGCACGGCAAGCATGGCGAAGTTATTGTCTGCATCTATGTTCGAAAATCCCTGCCAGTCATCAATAATGCCATCGTTGGTCTTTGCCACATGCAGCGTAGCCGCCTCGAACGAATCCTTTCCTTTTCCTATCGGAACACTCAGTTCCAATCTCAGCTGATTGATCAGATTGGTATTCTTGTTCATGTCCCATTGCCATTCAGAAATATATTGTCCGTTAAAGCTCTGTGCATAAGCAAGGCAAATATTGATGCAGCCTAAAATAATAAAAATAATTCTCTTCATTTCTTAATGTTTTGTATAATTTCTTGTTCACTTGCCCGCCGCCTGCGAGCATTTCTCTAATTCATGCTGCAAAGGTAGTGGTTATTTCAATATCCTGCAATACTTAATAATTGGTATTTTTAATTAGTCTAAATAGATAAGTGTTCTTTTTTATCCCCATTTCTAGGTATTGCGGTTCTCTTATATGGATGGAAGGTTCTGTTCTGTCCTTATTTTTAGGTATAAAACGGCTACCAACAATAATATTTTTTAAAAACTTTGTCTTATCAGATATTATTCGTACCTTTGCATTGTTTAAAAAAGTTAGAAAATGAAGAAGATATTAAATCCATATTTGAACAAGGAGGGTTACAACTGCGTTTGCTGTGCCCCCAACAATCCTGTAGGATTGCATCTTGAGTTTTGGGAAGAGGGTGAGGATGTGCTTACCATCTGGAATCCCGGCGAGAATTATCAGGGCTGGATCAATACCCTGCATGGCGGAATCATCAGTATGCTGATGGATGAAGTGGCAGGCTGGGTTATCAACCGCAAACTGCAGACCACGGGTGTGACGATGCAGCTCAACGTGAAGTACAAGAAGCCTGTAATGACTACCGATTCGCAGATTACGGTGCGTGGTCACATCGCCAGTCAGCGCCGTAACATCGTCACCATCCACCTGACTCTGGAGAACTCCAAAGGCGAGGTTTGTGATGAGGGCGAAGCCATCTACTTCACCTTTGGTCCTGATAAAGCCAAGGAGATGGGATTCGACAGCTGCAAGGTAGAGGGTGAGGAATAACTCTCCCCTTATGGTGAGGAATTTGATAAGGAAGCCTTTCTTATGAAGACTTCCTTTTATGAAGTCTCTTTACGATGCAGCAGTCTTCTTGTTGAAGATGCAAATCGACAGGATGATGATTGCGATGCTTATCAGGCTGAGGCTTGCTTCCATCATTGGAGTGCTGGCGATGTAAGTATCGTAGCATTCTTCAGGAATCTGGCAGAGCGTATTGTTGGTGATGTGGATGATGATGCCCGGAATCAAACTCCTGGTTCTGTAACACATCCACGCCATGACGATTCCCAGAATGATGGCTCCTGGAATCTGTGCCGGGTTGAGATGGATGAGGCCGAACATGATGCTTGAGCCGATGATAGCATACCAGGGACTGATGTTCCATCTCAGCATCTTTCTCATTACTACTCCACGAAAGAGGTATTCTTCGGCTATAGGAGCAATGATGCAGAGCACCAGGATTCCAATCGGATTATGTTCCAGGTTAACAATTTCCTGCTCTATGTAATCAGGCAAATCCATGAAACTTTCTAATGCAGATATCGGAATGGCCTGGAACAATCCCACTATAAAGGCCAGCAAGAAGATGATGGTCTTAGGCATCTGCTGAATCTTTTCCAGGCGAACACGCAGATGGAACTTCTTCCGGCATTTATGAATTACATATAGCTCTGCAGCCAGCATATAAATTGCCGAGATCCATGCAGTACTATTGATGGTTGTCTTCGTCAGGAATTCGATAAATTCGCAGCTAAAAGCTGCTGCAATGCCAACCGGTAATGCGGCAAGCAAGGACATCAGATAGACGTAGATGGCACTTCTGGTGCCAGGCCATGCACGATACAGGAACCATCCCTTGGTTCCGTTTCTTCCCTTTGACAGGATTGCTGAAAGTTTTTCTTTTTCCATAAAGCTGTAGTTTTGTTTGTTACTGAAATCTTATCTCTTGTAGAGATGCTGCCAACGAGCGCAATGAAAGCTTGCTTTCAGATTGCCGAGTGCAACAAATATGGGGGCAAAGATATAATAAAATCCTGGCTTGTTGGGTTAAGTGCATGTTATTTTTATGTTAAATATCGCCACTCTCGAAGAAGTTTAGTTTTGTTTATCATGTTCTGTCTACGTTTAAAAGTTCCTTGAATCACAATTCCCCAGAAAGCCGTTTCCTGCCCATTTTGTGGTCTTCATTGATGACCGGCGCCTGCCATCTATTAAGACCAGCCTCGGTCTTCATAGATGACCGACTTTTGGCACAAGAAGACTGTTCTTTCGATTGCCGGTGCAAAGATACAAAAATTCTAAGCAGAAAGCAAGCTTTTTCCGGTAGAATGTTGAAAAATAGTGCGTAAGTAGCTGATGTGTAGAGGTATAAGTGTTTTCGGTTTGTGCATCTGATTGCAAAAGTAACCTTGGATTGTTTTTGATGTTTGAAAAGCGGGGAAATGTGGGGTGGTGTCATTAAGGGTCAGTATCATTAAGTGTCATTAAGGTTTTCGGGGGGCGCAAATATCTCTATAGTATAATAATAAATATTATTTATATTATACTATGGCTCTAAATGACATTTGCTTTTTTCTTAATGACCCTTAATGACACTGACCCTTAATGACACGATAGAGTTTCTGAAAGCTATTCTGGAAGGATGTGGTGTTGAATGTATCGTATTGATAATCAGCTCGATAGTCGTTGGTTGAACTGTTTCGTTTCCCTCGTTTAATGCTATTAAAACGCACAGAATCTCTTTCGCTCTATCACAGTTTTCTTGCTGTTTTTACGAGAATTTTGACAAAAGATATCAAGAAATTCCTTGTTTTACCCCTTTCATTCTACCTTTTACCCCTCTTATTTTTGCCTTCTGAAGGGGTGAAAAGTGTTATCGGAACCACTTTTTCTTGCTCTAAGGGCATTTTTCTCCTCCTTTCTCTGTAAAAAAAAACAATCCGGCCTTTCTTGTCATTTTTGCTTGGTTAATGTGAGTTTCTGTTGACAATGGAGTCTGGCTATTTAGGGGATAAGGTCATTAAGGTCAAGGTCATTATCGGTCATTAAGGTTTTCCAATCCCTCAAAAGTACTTTACAATATGCCATGAAAATCTCCTTTACAAAAAAGGGTAGTTTATGGGTTAAAATCTTTGTTTTATAAGGCTAAAATCCAGCTTTTTTCAGAAAAGTGTGGTTTCCAGCCCCTATTTTCATAGGAAAAGTGTATTTAAGTAGGGGATATAATAATGGCAGGTTCCCAATTAACGCATTAGAAATCTGCCATTTTCTTTCATTTACGCCAATCTCAGTCTCAGCGAATTAAGCACTACGCTTACGCTGGAGAAGGCCATCAGGGCACTTGCCCACATCGGGGTTATCTGGAAATCAATGCCGAAGATATGAAGGGCGCCGGCTGCCAACGGGATGCAGATGATATTGTAGATGAACGCCCAGAACAGATTCTGCCAAATCATGTGAACCGTCTTCTGGCTCAGTTTTACGGCTTCCGGAAGTGCCAGGAGGTCGTCGCTCATCAGCGTAATCTGCGCCACATCCATCGCTACATCTGTTCCCTTTCCTATCGCCATACTCACGTTGGCAAGGGCCAGAGCCTGGGTGTCGTTGATTCCGTCGCCTACCATCGCTACCTGCTTGCCTTCGTCCTGAAGTTTCTTTACCAAAGCCTGCTTGTCGCCAGGCAGCACCTTGCTCTGGTAATGCTTGATGCCGGCTTTCTCAGCCCAGTAGTGAGCCGCTTCCTCCTTGTCGCCACTCATCATATAGACCTCTATTCCTTTTTCCTGCAACTGCTTCATCGCTTCCTGGGCATGAGGCTTGAGGGTCTCTCTCGTCTCCAAATCCAAATCCTCCTGCTTGGTGAAATCGATGTTCTGGTTAGGAATGGTGAGGGTGCCGGTCTTGTCGATGACGAGGGCGTTGATCTTGTGGAGATTCTCCAGCGCCGACGCATCCTTAATAAGAATCTGCTTCTGCGCCGCCTTGCCGATGCCTACCATCAGGGCGGTAGGAGTAGCTAAGCCCATGGCGCAAGGACAGGCGATGACCAATACGGCTACGGCTGAAAGGATGGCCTGCGGAAGAGCAGCGTTGCCGCCTATCAGCCACCATATTAAAAAGGTGATGAGGGCGATGGCTGCCACGGCTGGAACGAAAATCAGAGCCGCTTTATCCACGATGCGCTGCACGGGTGCCTTACTGCCCTGTGCCTCCTGAACCATGCGGATGATGTGTGCCAGGGCGGTGTTCTCGCCAATCTGCTTGGCTCTCATGCGGAGCTTTCCCTGACTCGGAATGGTGCCAGCCAGCACGTTGTCGCCTGCCTTTTTCATTGCCGGAGTCGGTTCGCCGCTTATCATTGCTTCATCTACATAGGCAGCATCGGGAGTCATGAAACTCTCTGCCTGGGTAACCACGCCATCCACCGGAATCTTCTCGCCGGCTCTTACCTCTATCATGTCGCCTATCTGAATGGTGGAAATCGGAACTTCCTCCATTTTGTAGTCGTTGGTGCCTTCTATCTTCTCGTAAGTCACCAGTCGGGCGGTTTTCGGCTGCATTCCCATCAGTTGTCGGATGCTGCTCGCCGTACTGTCCTTTGCCTTTTCTTCCAGGCATCTGCCGGTCAGCACGAAGGTGATGATCATCACGGAAGCATCGAAATAAGTGTGCCATTCTATGCCTCTCGCTCCCCATACCATTTCTCCGAAGAAGGTGTTGAAGGTGCTGAAGAGGAAGGCGATGAGGGTGCTGAGTGCTACGAGCGAATCCATGTTTGCCGTATGATGCAAAAGCTGCTTCCAGGCGGAAACATAAAACTGTTTGCCGCAGTAGAGCAGGTTGGCGAGTGCCAGGAGCAGACAGATCTGGTTGGCGAAGGAACTCGAGTGATGAGCCGAGGCAACGCCATCTGAAATCATATTCTGTTCCATACCCAGGGAAATCCAGCCCATGGAGAAACACATGGTCAGGATGGCGAAGAGCCAGGAAGCGAGGGTTCGGCGGCGCAGGAGGGTGAACTCACGACGGTTGATTTCCTCCACGCTTCTGTCGTTTTCGATAACGAGGTCGTAGCCGGCGTTGCTGATTTCCCGTTTCATATCTTCCAGAGAGATAATGTCGGGGTTATAATCTACCAGGGCAGTTCGGCTCGCCAGGGAAACCGAGGCGGAGTTGATGCCCTCTAGCGACTGCAGCTTCTTTTCTACATTGGCAGAGCATACGCTGCAAGCCATGCCTATTACTGGAATTGTTTTCTTCATCTGTTTTTATATAAATGTTATGAATTTTATAAGCAGAAGCTTTCATATCTGCTTTTCTGCCTGCAAAATTACATATTAATTATGACCCCCACAAGATTTATGGAAGAAATATCCCGATGGATAGATGAAAATCACTATAATAAGGTAGATGAAAAATGTGATGATTCAGGTAAGAACACAAAAAAAGGCAGGTTCCAAATTGCCTTGGAATCTGCCTCGATCATTTATGGGAGATGATTATTTGACTTCGATATTCTTGGTAGCCTTAGCCTCCTCCTTAGGAGCAAGCTTTGGAATCTCAACCTCAAGAACACCATCAGCTACCTTTGCTGAAATCTTCTCACGGTCAGCGTCCTCAGGGAGTGTGTAGCTCTGCTGATAGTTACTGTAAGAGAACTCGCGGCGCAGATAGTGCTCGTGCTTATCTTCATCCTTGTGTTCCATCTTGTTCTCGATAGCCACATTCAGGTTGCCATCGTTATCGATGTTGATGCGAACCCATTCCTTCTTCAAGCCAGGGGCTGCAATCTCCATCTGGTAAGCTTTCTCGGTCTCCTTTACGTTAATGGCAGGAGCGGTAGCATTCATACGTGGCATCATGTCGGTGTTGAAGAATGCGTCATCAAAGAAGTTACTCAACCAATCTGAATTATTATTTCTACGTGCTAACAACATAATTAAAACCTCCAATTTTATTTTACTCGTCCTCTCGGTTCCTTGCGGCTCCGTCGGGATTTCTGTTTGTTATTTATTTATCTGTTCTTTTCGATTGCCTTCGCCTCGAAACTCCGTTGTTCTTTCGAACTCCTTCGTCTTTTAGCTTCAGCTTTCACTCTCTTACTGAGCAACTTGTGTGCCAGCGGAAAATGAATGGCAATATTGGCAGCAAAGTATAATTATTTTAAACTTTTCTGTCAAATTGTGCGGTTGTTTCGAATAAAAAATGTAACTTTGTCACCAATTATAAAACAATCTTTAGGACAAAGCATAATAACATAAGAAAATGATGAAGAAACAACTACTATCTATGGCGATGCTGATGGTGATTTCGCTTTCTGCCAGCGCCCAGCAGCTTCTTCCTTATCAGAATCCAAACCTTTCTGCTGAGGCTAGAGCCAACGATTTGCTTTCCCGTCTTACCCTGGAAGAGAAGACGAAGTTGATGATGGATACTTCGCCAGCCATCGCCCGATTAGGCATTCCGCAGTTCCAGTGGTGGAACGAGGCGCTGCATGGAGTGGGAAGAAACGGATTTGTTACTGTTTTTCCTATCACGATGCACATGGCGGCTTCGTGGGACGATACCTTATTATATAAGGTGTTTACTGCCGTGAGCGATGAGGCGAGAGCCAAGGCGCAGGAGGCGAAGAGGAGCGGCAACATCAAGCGCTACCAGAGTCTGAGTTTCTGGACTCCGAACATCAATATATTCCGTGACCCACGATGGGGACGTGGACAGGAAACTTATGGAGAAGATCCTTATCTTACTACGAGGATGGGACTTGCCGTGGTGAATGGTTTGCAGGGACAGACCTTCGACGGCAAACCGATGTCGGCTCCGGGAGTTCTGGCTACGGCTTCCTCCCAGGTTCCCCAATACGTCAAGCTCCTTGCCTGTGCCAAGCATTTTGCCGTACATAGCGGTCCGGAGTGGAATAGGCACAGTTTCAATGTAGAGGATTTGCCTGAGCGGGATTTGTGGGAGACTTATCTGCCTGCCTTCAAATCGCTGGTGCAGGATGGAAATGTGGCTGAGGTGATGTGCGCCTATCAGCGCATTGACGGAGCGCCATGTTGCAGCAATGCCCGATATGAGCGTCAGATTCTTCGTGACGAATGGGGATTCAAGGGATTGATTACTTCTGATTGCGGAGCCATCAACGACTTTTATGTGCCTGGCCGACATGGTACGGCGAAGACTCCTGGTGAGGCTACGGCGCAGGCGATTGGTGCCGGAACCGACGTGGAATGTGGAAGCGTTTACCGTTCGCTTCCTGAGGCGGTGAAGACAGGAATGATCAGCGAGGAAAAGGTGAACGAGAGCTTGAAGCGCCTGCTGATAGCCCGTTTCCGCCTGGGTGATTTCGATCAGGACGAGAACGTGCCTTGGACTCAGATTCCATCTTCCGTCATCGCCAGCAAGGAGCATAAGGATTTGGCAGAGAAGATGGCAGAAGAGGGAATCGTGCTTCTTCAGAACCGAAATAATCTCCTGCCGCTGAAATCAGCAGGAATGAAGATAGTCGTAATGGGTCCGAATGCCAACGATTCCATCATGCAGTGGGGCAACTATTCGGGTTATCCTACTTCTACCACTACCATCCTGCAGGGCATCAGAAAATATGTAAAGGACGCCAAGTATATTCCTGCCTGCACGTTGACCAGAAATGAAGTTTCAGAAAGCCGGTTCAATCTCCTGACTTCTGCTGATGGCAGCAAGGGTATGAAGGCTACTTATTGGAACAATTCTGAGATGAAGGGCGAGCCTGTGGCTACTGCCGTGATGACGTCGCCAATCAATCAGAGCAATGGCGGAAATACCGTCTTTGCACCGGGAGTGAATCTTACGGATTTCTCTGCCCGATACGAGGGCGTGTTTGCTCCGGAAGAGGATGAAACCTTGAACGTCAGAATGGGATGCGATGATGGTTACCGACTCATCATTGATGGCGATACGGTGGCGGATGTATGGAAGGGACGTGCCCGTGTACAGATGCTCAACAAGCCAATTTCCGTGAAGGCGGGAAAGCCGATGAAGATACAGGTGGATTATTTCCAGAAGACCGATATGGCGGTGATGCAGTTTGACATCGTGAAGAACTATACGCCAACCGAGTCTCAGCTTCTGGCTGAGGTTGGTGATGCTGACGTGGTGGTATTCGTAGGTGGAATTTCTCCTAGTCTTGAGGGTGAGGAGATGAAGGTTTCTGAGCCGGGTTTCAAGGGGGGCGACAGAACTGATATCGAATTGCCTCAGGCTCAACGCAAGGTGATGGAGATGTTGCATCGGGCTGGCAAGCGCGTGGTGTTCGTCAACTGTTCGGGCAGTGCCATTGCCATGGTTCCTGAAACAGAGAATGCGGAGTCTATCCTTCAGGCTTGGTATCCGGGCGAACGGGGTGGCGAAGCCGTGGCAAAGGTTCTCTTCGGCGAGGTGAATCCATCGGGTAAGCTTCCTGTTACTTTCTATAAGAGTACTTCCGATCTCCCAGATTTCCTTGATTATACGATGAAGAATCGTACCTACCGTTACTTCAAGGGTGAGGCTCTCTTCCCATTCGGTCATGGATTGAGCTATACATCTTATGAATATGGAAAGCCGGCATTGAAGAAAGTGAAGAGTGAAGAACGAAAAGTGAAGAATTCTTCGGCTTATTCCTTGAGCTTCTCTTTATCTAATAAAGGTAATATAGAAGGAACGGAAGTGGCGCAGGTTTACATCCGTAGAATGGATGATGCTGAGGGTCCTATCAAGACCCTGAAAGCCTTCAAGCGCATTACTTTGAAAGCGGGCGAGAAGCAGCAGGTAACCATCAGTCTGCCTCGCCAGAGTTTCGAGGGTTGGGATTCCCAGACCAATACCATGCGTGTGGTTCCCGGCAAATATCAGATCTTCGTAGGTGGTTCGAGTGCTGAGGCTGCGAAGAATGTGATAGAAGTGAAAGTGAAATAAAATGCTGATATAAAAAGAGAAAGCTCGCCAGGACTTTGAGGGTCTTGGTGAGCTTTTCTCGTTTTTATTTCCCGAATCTGGAAGTATCTACTTCTTCATGCTGCTTGGCTTTGTAGCCGCCGAAACGATAGGTAAGGGAGAGGCCGATGATTCTGCCAAAGTACATGTTGTTGATGACGTGCTGACCTCGGTAGGTGTCGTGCAGATGATTGTCGCCTGTCTCGAAGATGTCGTTGCAGTAGGCTTTCAGCTGGAACTTGTCATTCTTGAGAGGCTTCCTGGTGAGGGCAGCGTTGAGATAGCCTGAGGCTGGGATGTCGATGATTCCTTGGATGGCGTCGGTATGGACGGAAGCATCGAGGTTGAGAAGCACATGCTTGCCAAATAGAAAAGTGCTGTTCCACTGGGCTTGACAGAACCATTTGCTGCGGTCGAATGGAAGATCAAAGAAATGGGAATTCTTGTCGTTCTGATAAACGCCGGTGAATGTAAGGCGATTCTGCCACCAGTTGCCTATGTTGATTGGGGCTGTGAGCATCATGCCTACCTGGTTTACATGGTCGAAGTTGACATGCTTGTATTCCATCTCCTTCTTCTTGTCGCTCTGGTAAGGAAGCTGACGAAATTCATCTTTCGAGTTGTTGAAGAAGAGACTTGCCACGTATCTGCTGTGCAGAATATAGGTAAGCGAGAGGCTGAGGTCTCGTGATGGCTTCAACGTCGGGTTTCCAACAATCTTTCCATATCCGCCCGCATTATAGGTGGTGAAGTCCTTCACCGACCAATAGGTAGGGTAGTCTCTGTCGCAATCCAAGTCGAATTGGATGATGTGTCCAGCTTTTGGAAGATAGGTGATGGAGAGTGTAGGGAAGAGGTTCCACTCATCCCAGATTGGGGTGTGGTAATATTCTTCCATGAGCGATGCTTCCATCGTGAGTTTTTGGCCGAACGACTTGCTGGCTCCGATGTAGAAGCTCATTTGATCTTCGGTTTGAATGGTGTTGCCATCAGAAGACTTGTTGTTGTTTTCCTGCGAACTCTTGTCTCTTGATGTGGTGTAATTGATGCCGTAGTTCAAGCCCCAGTCTTTTCCTAAGTCGTGCTCCTGCTTGAGGTAAGCGTGCCATTTCTCGATTCGTTGCTGGCTTGTGATGTCGTAAATCTCATCGTAGAGACTGCTTTTCAGCCATTGTTCATCCGGAGAATTATAATAGGTGTATTCTGCTCCTGCCGAGAAGCCGAATGGTGTGGAGTAATCCAGGCGGAAATTGTGAAACTGACTCTTGGCATGGATTCTGAGAAGGGATGTGAAATCGCCATCATCCTCTGAAGTTCCTCTCGTGTTATTGAGTTGTGAGGTGTAGGCAAGGCTGAGCTGATAATCCTTTGCCAGATGATAGTTGATTCCCAGTCGGATATTGTGGTTGAGATGACGTTTGATATTGTCGCTATGTGTAGAGAAGGCATAGGAAGTGCCATCAGTCAAGGTGTGGGCAAACTCATTTTCATAGTAATAATATCTCTTGCCATGACCAAAGGAATAGAGCATGTCTATTTCCCATTTCTTGTTGGTGAAGAGTAAGGAGGCGCGCTCTGTGTAACTGTTGCGGTTCTGGTGGGTGTAGCCGCCGAAGAACTCGCCTTGCAGGGAGTGAAAGCCTGTGTTGTGCTTTAGCAGGAGGTTGATGACTTGTCCCTTTACCTGATAGCGGGCTGGGGCTGAATAGACAACTTCAGCGTTGGCGATGCGGCTGGTAGGAATCGTTTTCAGAAGCGAATAGAGCTGCTCGCTCGTCATGGTGGTAGCCTTGCCGTCTATCATCACGGTTACGGATTGGGCGTTGAGGGTCAAGGCTTCATCTTGTTCGCTCACGCCAGGCAGTTGCTTGATGGCTTCATAGGCATTATCCACCGGATGGTTTTTGATGAGTTGAGGCAGGTCATAGGTCAATGTCGCCCCTTTCACCTTTACGATAGGTCGGTTGCCTTTTACCATCACATCGGGGAGGGAATGGATGATGCTGTCCATTCTCAGGGAATCATTTCTGTTTCCTTGTGCCCAGCCGGCAAGACTGATGGCCAGGCAAGCGCTTAATATAACCAATCTTTTCATATTCTTCTTATCTTTTTATCGTTCTTTCGGAAAAAAAACTCCCGATTTCGGTTGCAAAAGTATTGTAAAAATCTCGTGTCAGCAAGGAATTTTGATTATCAAGTCTTATCAGAAGTGTTATTTAGTCTTATCAAATCAGAAATAATTTCCTGAAAAGTATCTTATTTATCTTCTTTTTTATTACTTTTGCAAGCATGAAAGAGAAACGAAGAATATTCATATTGGCAGTTGTGGCTTGCTTTTGTACATTGGTACTGCAAGCACAGGAAGTGAAGAGTGTTTCTTTGGATTCCATTCCGAAGGCATCTTTACCTAAGGAAGGTATGTCGTTGGAATATTCTCGTCCTTCGCTCGGTGGATTTCCTGTACTTCAAGGCAAATCTTATTACTCTGAATCGAATGCACCTTGGATGTCGGAAGAAGGAAAACCTTTAGAGATTGCGCCGAATGCAATACCTCATATTTCTCTTCCTTCCCCGAATTTGGGTGCGATGGCGGTATATTCTTCGGGTATTGAAGTACCAGGACTGATGAATAGGCAGACTGCAGGGGTTGTTTATCAACAAAATTTCGGGCGTTTTGTTTTTTCTCCTTATGTCGGGATAGAAAAGATAAACACGGGAGTATATGGATTTGGCAATCTCACCAAAGCTTCTTTTGGTGGACGAATGGCTTATCAGGTAAACGACTGGCTCACAGTGGGATTCTATGGACAATATGTTCCAACGAAAACCTCTGACCCTCGAAGCGTCATCATGTCTCCTTTCAATCCCAAGAGCAGCTATGGTGGCTTCATGGAAGTGATGTTCAATCAACATTGGGGGATAGGAGCCAAGATGGGACGAGAGTTTGCGCCACAAAAGAATGGTAAATGGGGATGGAAGAATACCACGGAGGTTTATCCGATTTTCAGAAAATGAGTATTTAATTCATCTGGAAAAATTTTTAATAAAGGAAAGAATGAAGTTACATCTTAAATACATAGTTACGCTCGTCATCACGGCTCTGATCTGCATCTTCGCATATCAGGCCTATTGGCTCGTGGGGCTTTATCAGTCTCAGGAAAAGGAGGTTGAAGCAAAAATCAAGGGTGGAATGGAGTACGCTCACTTCATGGAGATGAAGAAGCGAATCGAACGATTGCGCAATGATGATAAAGGGCCTCATAGACAACTGACGGGTGCTGTTGCTTTTTCTATGGATGAAGACGATGATATAGATCAAAAGGTAAAGGTGAAAAAGGTTCGTGGAGGAAAGGTTGTTCAGTCTGTTCAAACAACTTTTACCAAGCAAGAGAAGCATAGTGAAGATGACAAGGACCAGGAATTGATGATGATGATGTCGGGAAAGCTGGCAACTATGGTGCAACAAGCGCTGTTTGGCAAATTGAATGAAATCGCCAAACCAGACATCAATGACTATGACTGTGCATGGGTTGTCAAGATGCTTTCAGACAGTTTGTTGGTGGGCGACGATATTCATCCGCTTCCGCATCAGATTCAGCTTTTTGCGGGAAAGAAGGTTTTGGCGAAAGTGACGACGAAGGGGTATGTGCCTTCCGCCAATGCCAAGCAATACCAATATGTGGTTTATAATGAGGGGGAGGCGAATGAGGAGAAATATGTCCTCACCCTAGAGCCGCTTACGATGACTGTGCTCAGCCAGATGGCAGGCATCCTTGCCACTTCGCTCTTCATCATGCTCATCCTGGCTTTCGTCTTCTGGTTCCTGGTTCATACGATGCTCAAGCAGAAAACGCTCGATGAGATGAAGAGTGATTTCACCAATAATATCACGCACGAATTGAAAACTCCGATAGCCGTAGCCTATGCTGCCACTGATTCCCTGCTGAACTACGGAATGCTCCAGCATCCTGATAAGGCGCGCAAGTATCTCACCATCGCCCAGGAGCAGTTGCAGACGCTCAGCGGATTGGTGGAACAGATTCTGTCGATGAGTATGGAACGACGGAAATCGATGCTTCTCAATATCGTGGAAGTTCCAATGAAGGAGGTGATTGAACCATTAATCTCCCAGCATCAGCTGAAAGTGAAATCAGGAGTAAGAACGGATAAAAAGGTGAATATTTCGTTGTCTGTAGAACCGGAAAATCTGATGGTTCATGCCGACCGGATGCATTTCTCAAACATCGTGAGCAATCTCATAGACAATGCCATCAAGTATTCTGAAGATAGCGTGAAGATAGAAATCAAGGCTTTCCAAAAAGCCGAGGATGAAGTGCTGGTTTCCGTATCAGATAATGGAATCGGTATTGCCCACGATAAATTGCCTTATATTTTCGACAAGTTCTATCGGGTGACGGATGGCAATAAATATACGGTTAAGGGCTATGGTCTCGGGCTTTTCTATGTCAAGAGCCTGATGGAGAAAATGGGCGGTTCAGTTTCCGTAGAAAGCGAGCCGGGAAAAGGAAGCTGCTTCACCCTGCATTTCCTTAAAGGTAAAAGGCTAAAAGGGTAAAAAGGTTAAAAGAACTTAGTCCCCTTTGCACCCCCGTTCCCAGCGATTCCATCGTTGGTCCCCCAAGTCTTAATCTTAAAAGTAAAAAGTAAAAAAGAAGCAATGAATAAGATAAAAGTATTATTGGTAGAAGACGAAACATCCTTGGCGATGATTCTGAGCGACACCTTGGAGGCGCAGGGCTTCGAGATGCGCACGGCGCATGATGGCGAAGAGGGGCTTCGTATGTTTGCAGAACAGAAGCCTGATGTGCTGGTTGCGGATGTGATGATGCCCAAAATGGATGGTTTCGAGATGGTGCGCCGTATCCGCAAGACGGATTCCCGTACTCCTGTGCTTTTTCTCACGGCTCGTTCGGCGGTGAATGATGTGGTAGAGGGATTTGAATTGGGTGGCAATGATTATCTGAAGAAGCCGTTTGCCATCCAGGAACTCATCGTCCGCATCAAGTCGCTTTGTCATCGGGCTTCTGCAGGAAATTTTTTTTCTGAAGAACAGGAAGGGGGGAATGTTTCTCCTGATAATCCGGATGCTGCTGATCAATGGCTCTCCATCGGTCGTTATCGCTTGAATGTTACCAGTCAGATTCTGCAGTTGGATGGTAAAGATACAGAACTGTCACATCGTGAATCAGAAATCCTTCGCATGCTTGTGGAGAGTAAGAACAATGTGGTAGAGAGCAAGGATATTCTCCTGAAACTTTGGGGTGATGACAGCTTTTTCAATTCCCGCAGTCTCCATGTTTTCATCACCAAGCTCCGCCACAAGTTATCTGCCGATGAAAGTATCAGAATCATCAATGTGAGGGGAATTGGGTATAAAATGATTTATTAGAGAAAAATGACAATGGTTAAAAAGAAGAAGATAATAATTGCTTGCGATTCTTATAAGGGCTGCCTTTCGAGCAGAGAGGTGAATGAGGCGATTGCTTCGGGAGTAAAGGAATGGAATGCGGATGCTGCTTCTCCCGAAATAAAGAAATTGGATTCAGATGATGCTTCTCCCGAAATCATTACCCTGGAAATGAGTGATGGGGGAGAGGGAATGCTCGATGCTTTCCTCTCGGCAATGAAGGGAGAGCGAGTGAGGATTCATGCCCATGATGCGCTGATGAGATGGATTGAGGCGGAATACGGAATCGTGGATGATACCGCGATTATCGAGATTGCGCAGACCGCCGGACTGGCTCTGATTGAGCCTGAACAGCGCAACCCGATGAAGGCTACTTCATGGGGCGTGGGTGAGATGATTATGAATGCTTATCGCCGAGGCGTGCGCCATTTCATTGTGGGCTTGGGCGGAAGTGCCACATCCGATTGTGGCATCGGAATGCTTAAGGCGATGGGCGACGACTGGAAGAAAATCCGCCAGGAATGCAGTTTTGTGCTGGCTTCGGATGTTACCAATCCGCTTTGCGGTGAAAACGGGGCGGCTCATGTCTTTGCGCCTCAGAAGGGAGCTGATGCTAAGATGGTGCAGATGCTGGATGATAGGGCGAGGAAGTTTGCCGAGGTAAGCGCCAAGCATTTCGGATATGATAGGAGTGAGGCTCCTGGGGCTGGTGCGGCCGGAGGACTGGGCTATGCTTTCCTGCAATATTTTAATGCTGAGGCTCGTCCTGGGGCTGAGCTTCTCTTGGATGAGATTGAGTTTGATGCGCTCATTCAGAATGCTGATCTCGTGATTACGGGCGAGGGACATAGTGACCGTCAGACCTTGATGGGGAAACTGCCGCAAAGGATTCTTGAGCATGTTCTGAAGTGTAAGAAATCGGAAAAAAGCCATGTGGCTTGCTCGCAGCTTGCCGGGGATTGCAAATCCCCGGATTCTTCGTTCCCCCTTGTGTGGCTTGTTTCGGGTGGCGTAAGCGACAGGCAGGTGATGCTGAATGCAGGTTTTGATAGAGTGATTCAGATTACTCCTGATTCTATGCCTTTAGAAGAAGCGATGAAGCCGGATGTGGCCCGTAACAATATCATCAAGGCGATTCGTAGACAATTTGCTTTGTAGTTTCAGTTATTATCCGTATCTTTGCGCCCGATTATCAAAACAGGGTAAAAAGAATAAGAAATAATGAAGTATATAATTTTTGATTTTGATGGAACCATCGGCGATTCGCAGAGTCTCATTGTGAAGACCTTGCAGGATACGATGCGGGCCAAAAAACTGGAAGTGAAATCGGATGAGGCTTGTGCCAAGACCATCGGTTTAAGACTGGATGAGGCTTTCGTCTCGCTCTTCGG
>OIXL01000418.1_pt1 | contig 22167 bp, 22 predicted proteins | sample 1587761 | NCBI WGS metagenome assembly OIXL01 (sample SAMN03283246) | human gut metagenome | biome: human-associated habitat; material: feces | host: Homo sapiens | place: Peru | collected 2012 | reverse complement strand
GTAAGTAGTATGCAGACGTCACGGAACCCTTGTTTTCAAGGCCTTCTTGTGAAATATGCATAAGAAAATGTAGAGAGGTAATTATCACAGATCAGGAGGTCGTAGTATTTCTTCATACGATCAACCAGATGCTGCTGAGAAACTTCCTATTTGGAACCTCAAAAGGAATCCATCCGCTACACCCTGAGATTGGAGACAGAAAAAGGCAACCCTTACGAATAAGGACAGCCTTTCGGTTAATCGTGCAGATTCATATTTTTCAATGCTCTGAGCTGATCCCGCTTTGCGTAGATTACATTCAGAATATACACCTTGCCGGATGCATCATCTGGTCTGTAATAGATGTAAAAGTTCTTGGCGATGATTTTTCGCACACCTCTGGAGTGCCATGGCTCCTGTTCTATAGGAGCGATACTGGAAGCCATGTACGTCAGTTTTTGCAGCTCGCTGCGGATGGCACGAATGTAATTCAATGCGATATCCGGGACTAACAAGGTGTATGCGATGTAGTCTCTGATTTCAAAAAGGTCAGTTTCTGCATCCGGTGTAATGATGATTTCATAGGAGTCCACTTATTTAAGACCCCCTTCCAGATCGTCAAACACCTCGCTCATTGGTCTGCCTTCACCGGAAATCGCCTGAGCGTAGCTGTGCTGGAGTTTTGCATTCAATTCGGCATCAGACATTGCATCAACGGTTCCTGGCTCTGCCGGAATCGTCAGAGAGAAAGGAACACCATGATGGTAAATGATCTGACGGTAAAGGGAATTAATTACAACAGAAACAGGAACACCAAGCTTCTGCAGAATGTCTTCTGCTTCGATCTTTACATTATTTTCAACACGGGCACTTACGGTTGAGTCTTTCATATCAAATACCTCCTGTTGATCACATTGTAATTCGTTGTATTGCAGACTGCAAGACATACTGCATGAACTGAGCGTGATATTCTACAGCAGAACGAGGAAGATGAAGAGAAAAAATTGGTGGAATAATAAAACGAAAGGTTGGTCCAGAAACGGATGACGAATGATTACAAGCCGAGCGCGGATCTGCTGCAGCATGTGGATGAAACGTTAAAATTAATGTCAGTTCTGACGGATGACCGGAGATTTGAAGAGGTCATAGAGGAACTGCTGGGAAAGGGAGGTACCAGTATGTGCACAGTATTAGACAAGGTTGAGAATAAAGGAAAGTTAGAAGGAATGATACAGGTCTATTATAAGGAACTGCACTATTCCGCAGACCAGATTGTCAAGAAACTGGACGCTCCGGTGGACCAGATTCAGGAAATCATCCGCAAGCTTATGAAGTGATTGTGAAGACATTAAGAAGCAGAGTGTCCACGGCATAAACACTCTTTTGATGACGCAGCGGCTCCGGAATATTCGGTTAGGCGCAAGGCTGGAAGGTATCTATCGGAAAGATATTTATGAGCTGCCTCCGGGTGGCCTTATGCCAAGCGTTACTCTGGATAAAATGAAAGAAGGCTATTTAAAAATACGAAACCGTGCGCTTGGACATGCTTTCTCTTATATGAACCTGATTGAAGAATGGGGAAGTGGAATTTCAAAACTAATGGAAGCGAGGTGAAAATGAAGAAAAGGCTGAAAATCTCATATAATGCGCCGGTCATATTGAGCTTCGTCTTTATATGTCTTGTCGCGATGCTGGTCGGTGTGTTGACAGGAGGCAGAAGCACAAGGCTGCTCTTTATGACATATCATTCATCACTGGCAAATCCGCTGACGTATCTCAGGCTTTTTACACATGTATTCGGACACAGCGGCTGGTCGCATTTTATGGGAAATGCCGCATATTTACTTCTGCTTGGGCCGATGCTTGAAGAGAAATATGGCTCTAAAATGCTGATGGAGATCATAGCATTAACAGCACTGGTGACGGGAATTGTGAATTATATATTCTTTTGGAACGTTGGCCTGTGCGGAGCAAGTGGTGTTGTATTTGCTTTTATTATGCTGTCATCTTTTACGGGCTTCCAGGATGGAGAGATCCCACTGACATTCATTCTCATTGCCGTCATATATATTGGTCAGCAGGTGTATGAGGGAATTACTGTTTTGGACAATGTGTCCAATATGGCACATATCGCAGGTGGCTTTGTAGGATCGACAATTGGATATTTGCTGAACAAAAAGCCGAAACACGGATATAGATAACGTATCTTTCATGCTTGGAGGAATTAAGACGAGTTATAAAGCGTATTGGAACAGCCAGGATGAATATAAAAAGTTCTGGGCCCAAAGGAAAAGCAAGCCTCTAAATCGGAAGAAGAACAAACGGAAGAGAACGTGGATTCTTCTCATGACTTTTCTTTGCATAGCTGCAACCGTTGCTGTCTGGACCCTTTGGGAAAAGGATGACTTAGGGCATTGGCCATGGGAAGATACAGCCATAGGATCTGGGAGTATAGCTGACGCTTCTCCGGAAAAAATACCAGCCTACAATGGCGATAGTGTAATCGAATTGAACGGCGGCAAACCATGCTTTTCGGCAGAAGACCTGCTGACAATAACAGGGGAAAATTATAGCGAGCTTGACAGGCTTGGCAGGTGTGGTACCGCTGTAGTGATGTTGGACAAAACGATGATGCCGGTTGAGCAACGGGGAGCCATCGGGAATATAAAACCGACAGGCTGGGTGCAGAAAAAATATCCTGGAATTGTAGATTCTGAACCACCGTATCTATACAATCGCAGTCACCTGATCGCGTACTCCATGACCGGTCAGAACGAAAATGAGCTAAATCTGATCACCGGGACCAGATACATGAATGCGACTACGATGTTGTCGTATGAGAAGCAGGTCCTTAGGTATCTCGACAATTCAGATAACCATGTCCTGTACCGAGTGTCGCCATACTTTAAGGGTTCGGAGAAACTGGCCAGAGGTGTGGAGCTGGAAGCATATTCCGTTGAAGATAATGGGGAAGGTATTTGTTTTCACGTGTTTCTGTATAACGTGCAGCCAGGGATAGAAATTGATTACGCTACAGGTGAGAGCAGAATAAATCAGACTATGTGAAAACGGAAATCTGGCAGCGAACCTTGGTGGCGATACGGATACGAAGAGATTCCGGACGACTGGATGAAAGTGATCCAGAGGAGAATCAGGATTGAAAGAAATCAAGCTCTCATCAGACACCGTGGTGATGAAAACGGAACCTATTCCGGATCTATCACCGGATGATATTCGAGGATGGTATGCATCACATCAAGATGAAAAAGATCTCGCAATGGTATTTGCCGTTGTGAGCAATAAATTTTGGTGGGTTGAAGACAACGAATATGATTATGAAAAAGGAACACCTGAGTACGAGGAAGCTGTAAGAATAACAGATGCTTGGGGTGTTCTAATGAATGAATTGGAAAACAATATCTTTGCTATTTTGAGAGCAGAACACGTAAATATCCCCGAAACCGAACAAATAAGGGTGCTTAAACCGTTTATGGAGCGAAACGGATACTATGATGGGAACGGTTGGTGGGTACCAGTTGGAGCTGAATTGAAGCCTTTGTTATAGAGCAACGATTGATGATATCGAGATTGATTTGCCGCAGCCATTTCGTCCACGACCTCCTTCTTGTATTTTCTTTCCCGCGCACCCAAAAAGCAGAAAAAGAGAAAAGCAAAGATTGCAATCGATGTTTGAATGGAGCTGCTCTTGCTAAGAGCGGAATATTTTCCATGACAGATACGCGCCGCTTGTTATAGTACAGCTTAAAATCAGCTGTGTAATTACCTTGAATATCATTCCTTCGTAGCTGTGAGCAAATACGAATCCCATCGCAAGACAAGCAGGAACATACAAAATTAAATTCATTGTTGCAATTCGTTTCATCAAAGCGGAATGATTCATTCTGATCCTCCTTCAAGTATGAGAATTTGATATTTGAAATATTATATCTGCAGCGACTCGGGAGGCACAATGGTGGCACAGAGATCTCTATACATCCGGATCGGAAAATAAAAAAATTGAAAATAAGTGAAACCAAATAGTTGTCTGAATTGTGTTATATAGGAAGGATCCTTCAGCAACTAAAAAAGAGGTGGAACAAAAATGCGATTACCGGCAGAGTATCTGGTTCAGAAATATCAGGAAAACCTTTTCAGGGCCGCATTGAGCGTATGTAAAAGGCCGGGAGATGCAGAAGATGCGGTACAGGAGGCGTTTCTACAGTATTTACGAACAGATCGGGACTTTGAAAATGAGGAGCACATTAAAGCATGGCTGATCAGAACGGCGGTTAATAAAACCAGAAACACAGTACTGTCATTCTGGAACAGGAATAGAATCACGTGGGAAGAATACATGAATGATATTTCGATTCAGGATTCGGACGACAGAGAATTGATCGATGCGGTTATGACGCTTCCGAAGCAATATCGCATAGTAATCCATCTATATTACTATGAAGACTACAGCGTATCGGAGATAGGAAAGATTCTTGATGTAAGTAAGTCGGTCGTAAAAAACCGGTTGTTCAGAGGCAGAAAGATGCTGAAAGATATACTTCAGGAGGAATGGACAAATGTTGAATAAAGAGAGCTATAAAAGAGCATTTTCGGCGCTCCATACAACTGCAGCCTTTACAGTCAACTTGGAGGATAAACGAATGAAGAAAAAACGCTGTGCTTTTCAGAAGGCAATGGTTGCTGCTGGCTTGGTGATGGCGATGATGCTCAGCGGAACGGCGGTATATGCCAACAATATTGGGGGTATTCAACGCACGATTCAAATATGGGTAGATGGAGAACTGACTGACGGCACAATTAATATTGATGAAGGCGTTGGTCAATATAAAATTACAGATGATACCGGGAAGCTGATCGGATGCGGGGGCGGCGTTGCATTTGACGAAGATGGAAAGGAACGTCCGCTGACGGCAGAAGAATTATATAACTATGCTGCCGGGGAAATGACCACGGATGTCATTGGTGGCCGTATGTATTTGCTGTACAAAAACAAAAAAATAGACATAACAGATGAGTTTGCGGACAAGGACGTAGTATATGTGACACTGAAAGATGATGATAAGGAAATATTTGTTACCGTTGAAAAGAACGGAGGATTAGCATACAGTCCCTATCGCTATCAGATTCCCGGGAAGGATTTTTATGTCTCCTGATCCGATGATTTGCTCAACCAGCGGTAGCTGCCGGGAGAAACCCATGCTATCTTTTTGAAGGCCTGGGAAAAATAGCTGGAGGCAAACGAGATCAAGTGGTATAACATTTCAATTGCGGACTGACATCGCACTGTACTTCCGGCAATAAAAAGTCGTATGATAGCTGCGTGGCGGAATCAAGCTACAGCAATATCTACACGATAACCGGAAGGACCAGATTCATGTCAGTGAAATCAGAAGAATATTTAATCACCGATGCGCCGCTGAAGGCGCTGACCATTTTTGCACTGCCGATGATCATCGGCAGTTTTTTTCAGCAGGTTTATAACATGGCCGATTCCATCATCGTCGGGCAGTATGTCGGCTCTGCGGCGCTTGCTGCAGTCGGCGCCTGTGCGGCCCTGACGAATGTCTTCATCTGCGTGGCGCTTGGAGCAGGTGTCGGTGCGGGCGTGCTCGTGAGCCGGGCCTTTGGCGCACGCCGCTACGATAAGATGAAGACAATTGTGTCGACCTCGCTCATCAGCTTTCTGGTTCTTGGCGCGATACTCGGTGCACTTGGCTTGGCACTTTCCCGGCCGATGATGGGGCTTTTGCAGACACCGGCGGACATCATTGAAATTGCGGTGCTGTATCTTCGGGTCTATTTTCTTGGTTTTCCGTTCCTTTTTATGTACAACATCCTGTCCAGCATGTTCACTTCCATCGGGGAATCGAGGATTCCGCTTGCACTTCTGATCTTTTCCTCCATATTGAATATTGTTATGGACCTCTGGATGGTGGCAGTTCTTGGCATGGGCGTTTATGGTGCGGCCCTTGCGACTCTGATTTCGCAGGGCATTTCTGCTGTTTTCTCACTTCTGATTTTCCTTCGAAGGATGCGCCGGTATCCGGGGCGATTCGCCTGGTTTGACCGGCAGGAGCTTGGCTCCATGCTTACCATCGCGGTGCCCTCCGTCCTTCAGCAGTCCACCGTATCGATTGGGATGATGATTGTGCAGGCGGTCGTAAACCCCTTTGGCACGCAGGCACTCGCCGGTTACTCTGCGACGATGCGCGTGGAAAATGTTTTCTCACTGATCTTTGTGTCCATCGGGAATGCGGTTTCTCCATATGTTTCGCAGAATCTGGGGGCAAAGAAAACCGAACGGGTGCGCAAGGGCTACCGCGCGGCGCTCCTGCTCGATGTCTTCTTTGCGCTGCTTGCATTTCTGATCATCGAAACGCTGCACACACAGATTGCAGCATTGTTTCTGGGCAAGGACGGCACGCCGCTTGCCTATCAGGTGTCCGGCGATTACATGAAATGGCTGGGTTATTTCTTTATTTTCATGGGAATCAAAATGGCGACCGACGGCGTTCTCCGCGGCCTGGGGATCATGAAGCCGTTCCTTCTTGCAAATATGGTGAATCTCGGCATCCGCATGTCGGTTGCGCTGATTCTCGCGCCGCGCTATGGCATTGCTTTCGTGTGGCTTGCTGTTCCGGCGGGATGGCTTGCCAATTTTCTGATTTCATACACCGCGCTCCGGAAAAACTGGCCGGAGGAGGCACTTGAGTAGTTTGCCGTTTCCAGGTACGATATCAATAACAGATTCATTGGCGCTTACATGCATATTTGTCTGACAAAGGAGACGTCCATGGGATTTTTTTCGAGGAAGAAACAGGAAACGGCAGGCGTGGATTATTGTCTGTTTTGCGGGATGGATCTCGTGAACGGGGTGTGCAGCCGCTGCGGACGTGAAGCAAAGCCGATGGCGGACTTTGAGGATCTCGAGTTCAAAATGGTGCCGGCAAGCGTTGCGGATGATCTGGGGGAGCAGAAGAAAAAGCTGTTCGGAAATGATCTGCTGACGGTGCAGGAGATGATCCGGGACGGAAATATGTATGTGGCGGAAATCCTGCTGGACAGCACCTGCGAGGACAGCAGAGATGCCCTTACGGCCGATGAGGATGAAACGGATACCGAATATGAGTATTATGTGCAGTTCTCCACAACGGATGGCAGACCCTGCAGGCAATGCTGCGAGGCCGCTTCCGCTGATTTTCACCGTGTCGAACGGCATCTGAAGAGCGGCCGGCGGCAGGGGTGGCTTCTCAAGGGCGTGAAAAAGAAAAAAACATATTATTATGCGTGTGCAGCGCAGAATGCAACTCTCGGGAAGATGCTTCGCGATGATCTCGCGACAAACTTCATGCTCTACGGCGGAGATTACGAGGAACGCAGAATGGCACCAAAGGGAGCACGGGACAGTTATGAGTTTCGAAGAGTCATCAGCTGTTCGTGGGATGATGCACAGGAAGGGGAGACAGTATGATGAGAACCTCCATTTATTTTGCTGCTGCCTGTCTGCTGTGCGGAATCTTCTGCATGGCATGCGGGAAAAACGCGCCTGCTGCAGAGACGGATCCTGACACGGAGAAGACCTCGGCTGCTTCTTATGAAAGCGGTGAGCTGGTGGCCATGGCAAGGGCGTATTACGAGAGCATAAGCGGCTTCCGGGCGCCGGAAACGGAGTGCATTGCCAATAAGGGCGGTACGTACACCATCCGGCTTTATGAGATCGTTGAGGATAAGGAGGAGAATACGTGGCACACCGCGACCTCCTGCTGGTATACCGTGGATGCCTCCGGAAAAGGAGAGGATGATATTACCGGTGATCCGGTTATGCTTCCTCCACTTTCTTTGGCAGATACAGTGGCATACATCGGGACACCGGTAAAGCTGGATTATCGGGAGCTTGGAGAATTTGTGCGGGAATACGAAATTACGGATTCAGAGGTTCTTGCATCCTGTATGGAGGCGCTTCGCGGTCTTGTGATCGGACAGGAGACAGACCTTCGGGCCATGGACAACGGAGAAATCTATTCCTTTGAATTTCAGGATGGCAGCACCTGGACGGTGTCCTTTGATGGCGGGAACCTGGAGAAGAACGGGAAATGCTATGAGACGGAAGGATATGTTTCCCTGAAACAACAGATTCGCCAATATGCTGAGAATTGTGATATAACAGAATAAACTGCGAATGCTTCCAGGTATTCTTTCCGGCGGCAGCAGGAAAATTTTTTTCTTGAAGGATACTTTGGCGGAGGCATAGTTTATATCATGGAAATATGGATCGCTGCTTATGTTGTGCTTATGGTCAGCATTGCCGTCATGGACGGCGTGTTAGGCATAAAGTCTTTTCGCAAGAATAAGACAACCGGAAGATACCTGGGGTTTGCCTGCATGTGGGCAACCATCATCGACATCAGCTATCTGTGCAGTATTCTCAGCAAATCCTATGGCTTCGTATCCGTGATGTCCAGCATCTATTTTATGGGCATTGACGGAGTTCTGATCTGCCTCTTCATTTTTACCACCTATTTTACCAAGGGAGCGTTTTCCAGACTGGAAAAGGTACTCACCAGAGTCTGTCTGATCTATGCCCTGTTTGATTTTGCGGTTCTTGCGGTAAATCCGTTCTGCCACATCGCAATTGATTATATTCGAAGGAATACGTTGATTTCCTGTTACCGCTACGAGATGAAGTTTTTGTATCAGCTTCATCTCGTGTTTTCCTATGCGGTGGTTGTCTGTATTCTGTTTCTTCTGATCCGAAAGATTTGTACTACTCCGAACGAGTATCGCTCACAGTACTCCGTGATTGTCGTGGGGCTTCTGGCGGTAATCGGGATCAATGCCGTGTTCCTGTTCATTCCGGGCGACAGTGTCTTCTCACTGCTGGATTATTCCATCTGCTGCTACAGCCTGATGTCGTTTCTGATTTACTGGAACTGCTTCGACTATTCGACGCATGCCATGCTGAACAAAATGAAGAACCGCATTTTCGAGAACATCGGGCAGGGAATTGTTTTGTTTGATCATGAGAACAACAGAATTCTGCATAACAAAAGGGCGGAGGTTCTGCTGGGCAGAGAGAAGCTGGAGCACTGCGGGCGTCTTGATGAGTTTATGAAGCAATACGAACTGCCTGTGCTGAAGCTTGGAGAAACGAACAGCTACACGGTGCAGTGCCGTGTGGAAGAGAATGAAAAGAGACAGTCACTTCGCTGCGATGTCAAGATGCTGCGAAATGAAAAGGGAACAAGGCTCGGGCTGATGTTTGTTTTTTCGGACATTGCCATTGAGACCGATCTGCAGACCGGCTTCCAGAAGTGGGAGAATTTCCTGCCGATGACGCGGGAGGCGGGAGAGCATTTTCTTTTTCCTGTCGGAATTGCTGTGTGCGATGTGAACAGTCTGTCTGTGATCAATGCAACGCGCGGCCAGAATGCGGGGGATGAGAAAATCCGTCAGCTGTCCGTTCTGATGAGAGAGATATTTCCTCCGGAGACGTATTTTGTGCGCGGACAGGACGCCAATCTGATTGCAATCTGCAGCCGCAGTGATGAGACCAGGATGGCCGGTTATGCGGAGAAGGTCAGCCAGACGTTTAACGGAAGCATACAGTACGGGATCAGTGTCGCTTCGGACAAGGATCAGAGTATGGAAAAGAGCATCCAGTCGGCAATGATGGCGATGCGTACCAAAAAGCTGGTTGACGGAGAGTCCATTCATTCGGACATGCTTTCCTCCCTGCTTAAGGCCCTGGAGGAATGTGATTCTGACACGGAGCACCATATCGAGCGTACACGGCTTATCGGGGCAGAGCTTGGAAAGAAGATCGGATTGTCCGATGCCCAGCAGAGTAAGCTGGCTTTGCTGTGTCTGCTTCATGATATCGGGAAAATAAGCATTCCCATCGAAATTCTGAACAAGCCCGGAAAGCTCACGGACAGTGAGTGGAAGGTTATGCGTTCGCACGTGGAAGCGGGCTATGAGATTGCGAACAGCAATGCGGAGCTGAAGCAGGTTGCAAATGAAATTCGGTCTCATCATGAACGATGGGACGGAAAGGGGTATCCGGACGGGCTGAGCAAGGAGAGCATCCCGCTTTTGTCCCGTGTAATTTCGGTAATTGATTCTTATGATGCCATGACCAATGATCGTCCGTACCGGAAGGGAATGCCGGTGGAGGCTGCGATGGAAGAGCTGCGGAGAAATGCGGGCACGCAGTTTGATCCCTCAATTACAGCAGAGTTTATCGAGTTTCTCTCGGAGAAGTATTCCGTCAGTCTGGATGCTGTGAATGCCGAAGAAAAGGCGATGCCGACATCGGAGGTGAATCCTGGCGATTCGAAGAAGGCACATACGGCAGCGCATTCCCTGTTATTTTGCCGCTATATACTCAACAAATCCTGGACGATTGTCGAGACAGATGAGAATTTTGAACATCTGACGGGATATTCCGGGGAGGATACGGAAAATGGAGCCATGAATCAGATGGATCTGATTCCGGAGGAAGATCGTCTGGATTACGTGAGTCACGTGTCGGCAAGCCTGGCTCAAAGTGAGCTGGTGCTCGATGAACATCGCCTTCTTCGTAAGGATGGCACAACGATCTATGTGTTCTGCTGCGGGAGAGTGTGTCATGATCCCGGCCTGCAGGGGTGCTTCGAGATTATCGTTTCGGACGTATCGGAAACCTATGCACTGAAGATGCTGACGGATGCGGTGAAGAGCAAGGCGGATCTCCGGCTTCGCAGCTGGGAGAGTACGTACCGGACCGATTCGCTGACCGGACTGTTAAATCATGCGGCCTTCAAGAATGATACCGAAATGAAGCTTCTGGAGGGCAGCTCCACGGCTATGATGATTATGATGGATGTGGACCGGTTCAAACAGTACAACGACACCTATGGACATCAGAACGGAGACGAATATCTGATTCTGATTGCACAGAATCTGCAGGCTTCCCTGCGCGGGGAGGATTATGCCTGCCGAATGGGCGGGGATGAATTTGCTGCCATGCTGTTCTTCGACAAGAGTGTTCCGGAGACAACCATCCGGGCACGGGCCCATCAGATTTTTGATAAGGTGAATCTGGTTGTGAAAGCAGTGACCGGAGGCACCAGTGTTTCCATGGGAGCTGTGTTTACCGGATCGGGAATGAGCTTTAACCAGCTGTATAATGAGGCGGATGCGGCTTTATATAAGGCGAAGAATGAGGGCCGGGAGAGGATTGTGGTTGAGAGCCGGTGAGACGGAGCAGCACCGGACGGAGTATTGGAAAAAGTAAGAGACAGGTACCATGCAGAAAGCGTGGTACCTGTCTCTTTTTCTCAAACGGGTGCGCTCTTCGGCGCACGCTTCTTCCGCAATGCGGAACATGGAACGGTTACAGAAGTGCCTCATCATAGATTGCGCGCTGGCCGCCGACATACTTAGGACGGCGTCTTGCGCAGATGATGGACGCCTCGCCGATCCGGTCCATGGAGATGCGGACCGGAACAACAACCGGATGAATGTGCATGCCGATGAGCGTCCCGCCGATGTCGATTCCGGCGTCGGCGCGGGCACCAATGCTCTCCACAAGAACCGGGTCTTCCAGCCTGTTCCAGGCGACGGAGGCAAAGGCTCCGCCTGCGTGGTTTGGCTGTGGAATGGCATTGACCTGTTCGAAGTCATAGCGCTCCATGACGGTCCGCTCGACAACAAGCGCCCGGTTTAAGTGCTCACAGCACTGAGCGGCAAGGAAGATGCCGCGCTTCTTCAGCTCGGCAGCAATTCCGTCATACAAGGCTCCTGCAACATCCATGCTGGTGTGAGTCCCGATCTTCTCACCGAGGACCTCGCTGGAGGAGCAGCCTACGACAAACAACATTCCGGAATGCAGGTGTGCGGCGTCGCAGAGCTCTGCGGCGGCCCGCTGTGCCTGTTCCCTGATCTGACTGAGTTCCGGGTTTACTTCCATGGAAGCCTCCTCTTTGAATCCGATTATTCGACACGCAGAATCAGTGTCAGAATATGACGTGCTGCAAGCTCCATCTGTGCTCGTGTGATGGCACCCTTTTCCAGTGCAGCCATCACGCGGTCTGCAAAGCCGCAGCCCATCTTCATGTCGTTTCCTGCTGCACATTCCTTATAGTGCTCGCCGTAAGTCCACCAGTCGGTGGTAACCATGCCGTCATAGCCCCATTCCTCGCGGAGAATGCCGATCAGCATGTCGCGGTTTTCCGAAGCGCGGTGTCCGTTGATGAGGTTATAGCTGGACATAATGCTCCACGGATGAGCTTCCTTCACAATGATTTCGAACTGCTTCAGATAGATCTCACGGATGGCACGCTCGGAAGCACGGGAATCGGAATCCTTGCGGTTGGTCTCCTTGTTGTTGAGGGCAAAATGCTTGACGGTTGCCGCAACGTGCGTGCTCTGAATGCCTTCTACCATTCCGGAAGCCTGTTTTCCGGCAAGGAACGGATCCTCGGAATAGTACTCGAAGTTGCGCCCGCACAGAGGACTGCGATGAATGTTCACGGCAGGAGTCAGCCATACGCCGATGTTGTTCTCCATGACCTCTTCACCGCCTGCGCGGCCGACGGCGTAGGTGATTTCCGGATCCCAGGTGCAGGCAAGAAGCGTAGAGCACGGGAAAGCGGTTGTCTTGACGCCGACTTCCGGGAGAATACGAAGTCCGGCAGGGCCGTCCGCGGTCATGATGTTCGGAATTCCGTACTCCGGGAGGTTGCCGTAGCCGAAGGTGTTGGCAACGCCGGTGTTCGGCTGTCCGCCGATCAGCTGTGCCAGATACTCATCGGGCAGAGCATGGATGAAATCGTCCAGAGACATGCGGCCCTCTGCCACATCGATCAGCTTCGGAAGACCGTTGGTCTTTCCGGTCCAGGAGGTATAGGTGTGCGGCTGATAACGCACCTCGGGCATGCAGCCGTCCATCTGCTCATAGGGAAGCCACTCCAGTACACTGTCGCGGGGATCGTTTGGCTCTCCGAGCGGCAGGTTCTCATAGCTTCCGTCAGCGCGAAGACGCATGGAAAGCTGCGTGGGAGCCATGCGGCTTACAACACGGCGCACAATGCGGTCTGCTTCGAGGACGTAATGGAATTCCAGCTCCGATGCCGAGCGGACATCGGTTCCGAGGAAGAACGCATAGCTTCCCTTTTCCAGAATCCAGGCGGATTTGCAGACGCGTCCGAGGTCATCATAGCTTGCAAGCTCCTTTGCAGCCGCCTCAATGGAGATGAGCTGGCTCTCGCCCGGCTGAAGAAGACGGGTCTTCTGATATCCGCACAGTGCCTTTGCGGGTTTTCCAAGAAGTCCCTGCGGTGCTCCGAAATAGAGCTGAACAACCTCGCGGCCGGCATAGCGCCCAGTGTTCGTGACGAGAACCTCAGCGTGAATCACATCTCCGCTGTCCGGATTCGGACCCTCTGCCGTCTCTGCATCCGGATCGGGTGCTCCCTTTATTACGTAAGCCGTCTTGTTCGTCAGTGAGAATGACGTATAGGAGAGGCCGAAGCCAAACGGATAAATCACCTTTTCGGCAGCTCCGGGAAGCGTTTCAAAATAGCGGTAGCCGACGTAGATATCCTCGGTATAGTCTACATAATTGCCGGATTCATGGAAGCCTGCCGTGGAAGGATAATCCTCCAGCCTCCGGGCAAAGGTGTCGGAGAGTTTTCCGGAAGGATTGTCAAGGCCGAGAAGGAGCTCTGCTGCTGCAACGCCGCCCTCCATGCCGCCCTGCCATGCCATGAGGACGCTGCGGATTTTCTCATTCTCCGCAAACCAGTCGGTGGCAACCATGCCGCCGACATTCATGACAACAACCACGCGCTGGAAACGGTCGGTGACCTTGCGGATCAGCTCCTCTTCGCGGGGCGTCAGATAGAAATCGCTGCGGGCAAAAAGGCGATTCTGCAGATCCATCAGAGTTTTGTCATCGCAGACATTCTCGCCCGGAGCGCCGAGCTCGGATTTGCGGTCCCAGCCCTCGCCGGAGAAACGGCTGATGGAGATGACAGCGGTATCGCAGACGGCAGCTGCCTCATCGGCGAGCGCATCCGGAAGCTCCGGCTCCTCAATCATGCCCGGAATTCCGCCTGCCTCATACTGGGCGGATACATAGTCGCGGTAGAAGGAGGCTCCCTTCTCCCAGACAGAAACAAGGTCTTCATATTCATGGAAGCCGTCATACAGATTCTTCATATACGGAACCGTGACATCGCCGGATCCGCCGCCGCCCTTTACATAGTCAAAGGTTCCCTTGCCGAAAAGCGCAAGGCTGCTTCCCTTGGCAAGCGGAAGAACAGCAGGGTCATTTTTCAGTAGAACCATGCCTTCTCTGGCGGCATTTCTGGAAAGCGCGATGTGCTCTCTGGACGCCGTGACGCGCCGATCGCCGTACAGGGGCAGATTAGGCTGGTAATTTGCTCTGGTCCATTTGCTCATAATGTTTTGTATCCCTCCCGTTTTTTGTGTGTTTTTTATGAAATAATCCGGGATCCATCCCGTATTGTTATCATCATTCTAAGCGGAGTAAAGGGAAAATCAAACGTATATTTTTGCGGGATGGTGGAGGATATTTTCGTATTTGAAGAAGATGCAAATATATGATGCATTCTGTAAGCGATGATGCTATAATCCCACCTAAATGCTGTAATCCTATAAAAACAATAGGAGTTGTGAAAAAACGATGAATGAACGACTTTTGAATATTCTGATCCAGTCCTTTCCGAAGATTCTTCTTCCGGGACTGATGTATACGATTCCGCTGACGGTTCTGGCGTTTGCAATCGGGCTGGTAATTGCCATCCTGACCGCGCTGGTACAGTTTGCAAACATCCGGGTTCTGAAGCAGATTGCGCGGATTTACATTTGGATTATTCGCGGAACGCCGCTTCTGGTGCAGCTGTTTGTTGTATTCTACGGACTGCCGAAGGTAGGAATCCTGATCGATGCCTTCCCTGCGGCGGTGATGGTGTTTGCCATCAATGAGGGAGCCTATGCAGCGGAGACCATGCGCGCTGCTCTGGAGGCTGTCCCTGCGGGCCAGATGGAAGCCGGGTACTGTGTCGGCATGAGCTGGTGGCAGATCGTCCGCAGAATTGAGCTGCCGCAGGCCCTGCGCACGGCGTTCCCGACGCTGTTCAACGAGCTGATTTCGATGGTCAAGGACACGTCGCTTGCCGCGAACATTACGGTGACGGAAATGTTCATGACCACGCAGCGCATCAACGCGGTTTACTATGAACCGCTCGCACTGTATCTGGAGGTCGCGGCAATTTATCTTCTGTTCTCAACGGTGCTGACGAAGCTTCAGAGTATCGGCGAGAAGAAGCTCGGCTCCTACGGAAGGCGCTGAGCTGCGGGCTTTGTGAGGCTTTGCGCGGATGGCAGGAACGGCAGAACAGAAGGTAAGACAGAGAATGAAGAGGATATGCGATTATGTCGATGCTGGAAGTAAAGGGAATTCGAAAATCATTTGACGGGAAGACACAGGTTCTGAACGGAATCGATGTGTCTGTCAGCAAAGGAGAGGTCATCGCAATCCTTGGCCCCTCGGGCGGCGGAAAAACAACGCTTCTCCGCTGCATCAACTTTTTGGAAAAGGCAGACAGCGGAAGCCTTTCTCTGGATGGAAAGACCTATGACCTTGCGAAGATTACCAAAAAGGACATCGCGGAAATCCGGCGTAAAACTGCCTTTGTATTCCAGAATTACAACCTGTTTCTGAACAAGACCGCCCTTCAGAATGTGACGGAGGGTCTGATTGTCGCAAGGAAAATGGAAAAGGCAAAGGCAGAGGAAATCGGACGCGCGGCGCTCGAGAAGGTTGGCATGCTGGAGCGGGTGGATTACTATCCGAATCAGCTCTCCGGCGGACAGCAGCAGCGTGTGGCGATTGCAAGAGCTCTGGCAACCGATCCGGAGATCATTTATTTCGATGAACCGACCTCGGCACTGGATCCGGAGCTTACGGGAGAAGTGCTCGGTGTCATGAGAAGGCTGGCCGACGAAGGCATGACCATGCTTGTTGTTACTCATGAGCTTGGTTTTGCGAAGAACATTTCCACAAGAACCATGTTTATTGAAGGCGGTGTTGTCGTGGAGGAAGCGCCTTCCCGCGAGTTTTTTGCCAATCCGAGACAGGAGAGAACGAAGGCCTTTCTTCGTGCAATCTCCAGCAAGGAAGAGGAATAACGAAAGTGCCGGATGGCGAAGGCGAAGAATCCGCAGGCCGGTGTTTGTATTTTTCGGGCAGACTCGATAGAATAAGTTGTCTCTTTGTGAAAAGAGGCAGCTTATTTTTGTATGAGTTATATTTTGTTTGATTCATTTAATCAGGACTGTTTTCATACGACGGGAGATGTACAGTGACGAAATTTGAAGAATACCGGGAGCAATATTCCGAGTTTATCTATCACGGTTACCATTACACCATCGGAGCGGATCTTTGCGGAGAGCATCCGGAGGAGAAGCTGTGCCGGATAGTTTATGATTTTGAAACGCCGGGCCTTTCGGAGTTCCATCCGACCTGGACCTTTCCGGTGTACCGGGAGCTTGATACGGAGGCGAAGAAGATTCTGGAGGAGCTGATCTTCCAGCTGGGACTTGCCGAGACGATCAGCTATTACAAGATCGCCTGCCCGAAGAAGGTCCGCATCGAGTGCGGAACGCTTACAGGGGAGCAGAGAGCGTGGTGGAGGAAGCTCTACTATAACGGACTCGGAGAGTTCATGTACCGTAACGGAATTGAGGTTTCCGAGGAAGCGCTTCTTTCGATCGAGTGTCCTTCTCCGGAGGAGCAGGGCGTGAGGAAGCCGTTTCAGGATCCGACGGAGTACAAGGGCTTCCTGGTTCCGGTAGGAGGCGGCAAGGATTCCGTTGTGACGCTGGAGACGCTGCGCGGTCAGGACATCATGACCTATCACATCAATGATGACAGCGCCATCGATGAAGTGATCGAGGTCTTCAACCACACGGAGAATGACTGCAGGGCAAAGCGAACACTGGATTCCAATATGCTGGAGCTGAACCGGAAGGGGTATCTGAACGGACATACCCCGTTTTCTGCGATTGTGGCATTTTCCTCGACGGCTGCGGCGTTTTTAAGCGGACGGAGAATGATTGCGCTTTCCAATGAGACCAGTGCCAATGAGACAACGGTGCGGGGCTCCTTTGTCAATCATCAGTATTCGAAGAGCTATGAATTCGAACAGGATTTTCAGAATTATATCGGACAGATTACGACAAGCGATATTCATTATTTCAGCTTCCTGAGACCTCTTGCGGAGATTGAAATTGCTGCCCTGTTTGCACAGTGCAGGGACTACCACAGGGTCTTTCTTTCCTGCAACCGGGGAAGCAAGAAGGGAATCTGGTGCTGCGATTGTCCGAAGTGCCTGTTTGTCTATATCATCCTGTCCCCGTTCCTGACGGAAGAGGAGCTGGTCGGAATTTTCGGAGAGAAGCTCCTTGACAAGCCGTCACTGGAGAAGGATTTCCGGGAGCTTGTCGGAATCGATGAGAATAAGCCGTTTGAGTGCGTGGGCACAAGAAGTGAGGTTGGCTGTGCGCTGAAGGCATTTGTGGAAAAGGGCGGCCGCAGTCTTCTGACGGATCGTTACCGGGAGGAAATTCTCGGGGAGCGGGAGTCGCTTGCGGAATACTTAAACCGCTGGGAGGATCGCAATCATGTCCCTTCGGAATATCAGCAGATTCTGAAGGAGAAGCTGGCGGAAGCAAGGGAGGCTGCTCTTGGATAAGACCATTGCCAAAATGAAGGATAAACGGATCCTGATCTGGGGATACGGCAGAGAGGGAAAGTCCACAGAGAGCTTTCTGAAGCAGTATTGTCAGCCGGCGCTTGTGGATGTGTTTGAAGGACCGAGAGAAGGCGTGAAGGATGAGAATTACGATGTTGTTTTCGTAAGTCCCGGAATCTGCTTCGAGGAGGATGCGCCGGCCTTTGACAATCCGAAGTTTACGTCGCAGACGGAACTGTTCCTGGAGGAATACGGGCAGCAGACCGTGGGCATTACAGGAACCAAGGGAAAATCCACGACGAGCTCCATGCTGTATAAGGTTCTGGATGCCTGCAGCGGGCGAAGGACCTTTCTGATGGGCAACATCGGGAAACCGTGCCTGGACTATATGCCGGAGATGGACGAAGAGTCCATCGCGGTTTTTGAGCTGTCCTGCCATCAATGCCAGCGGCTTCGCACGGATCCGCATGTAGCGGTTTTCCTGGATCTGTTCGAGGATCATCTGGACCGGTATCATACGATGGAGCATTATTTTGATGCAAAAAGCGGCATCACGAAGCATCAGACAAAGGAGGATCTCCTTTTTGTCGGGACGCAGGTTCCGAAGCTGCATACAAAGGCCGGAGTGAGGACCGTTTCACTTCCGGAGAATGTGCATTATGAGCTTCGGATTCCGGGTGCACACAACCAGCTGAATGCACAGTTTGTGATGGAAATTGCACGGAGCGTTTTCGGCTGTGGAGAGCAGGAGATACGCAAGGCACTGGCGGAGTTCGGGGGACTTCCGCACCGGCTGGAATACTGCGGCTGCGTGGATGGGGTGGATTATTACGATGATTCCATTTCGACCATTCCGGAGGCGGCGATTCGCGCGGTGAACAGCGTGGCGAACGCCGGGACGCTTCTTGCGGGAGGTATGGACCGCGGCATCGATTACGACATTCTGATTGATTTTATCCGGAAACGCCCGGATATTCAGTTTATTCTGGCCTATGCATCCGGAAAGCGGATACTGGAGTCTGTGAAGGACTGTGCCAATGTGCATGAGGCAGAGGATCTTGCCGGACAGGTTGCACTTGCGAGAAGGATTACGCCGAAGGGGAAAGCGGTTATTATGTCCAACGCGGCAGCCTCGTATGGGTATTTTAAGAATTTCGAGGAACGCGGGGATGTGTTTAAGCAGCTGATATTGCCGGCATGAGGGACGGCAGGAAAGGAACCGTATGAAGAAGTTTTTGGAAGAGTTCAAGGCGTTCATCAGCAAGGGAAATGTACTGGATATGGCAGTCGGTGTCATCATCGGTGCAGCCTTCAAGTCGATCGTAGACTCTCTGGTTGCGGATATCATCAGCCCGCTGCTCGGCCTGTTCGGCTCGCACAACCTGGATGCGATGAAGGTGGTTCTGAAGCAGGGAGCAACGGAGGATGCTACGGTAGCGTTGAATTATGGTAATTTCCTTTCTTCTGTCATCAATTTCCTGATTATGGCGCTGATCCTGTTCTGCATCGTAAAGGCGTTCAACAATTTCCAGATGAAGATGGACAGTCTGAGCGGAAAGAAAAAGGAAGAGCCCGCAAAGCCGGCAACAAAAATCTGCCCGTACTGCAGGAGCGAGATCGCGGCAGAGGCGACCAGATGCCCGCACTGCACGTCGGAGCTTACGAAGTAACCCTTCCGTGAGCGGTCTGACAGGAGTTTTCTGAAAGGAAGCAAATGGAGCAGTCATATCATATTCTTCAGGATCAGCTGAAGAGCTACTGTGCGGATGGACCTTATCCGATGCACATGCCGGGGCACAAGCGGAACCTTTCTCCGGGGCCCGGACTTCCGTATGACTTCGATGTCACGGAGGTGGAAGGGACGGATGATCTTCACCATGCGGACGGGATCCTGAAGGAGGCTATGGAGCGCACGGGGAAGCTTTATGGAAGCAGGAGAACGTGGTACCTGACCTGCGGAAGCACCTGTGGGAATCTGACCATGATGTATGCGGCAATTCCGCGGGGGAGTGAAGTCATTCTTGCAAGGAACTGCCATAAGTCTGTTTTCCACGGGGCAGAGCTCCTGGGACTTACCGTACACTGGCTGATGCCGGAGAAGCTTCCGGACTTTGGAATTCCGGGGAGTGTCCGGCCGGAATCCGTGGAGAAAATGCTCCGGCAGTATCCGCAGTCAAGGGCGGTTTTCCTTACAAGTCCCACCTATGAGGGGATCGGCTCCGACATTGAAAGCATTGCGGAGCTTGTCCACAGAGAAGGGATGCTCCTTCTGGTCGATGAGGCGCATGGAGCGCACTTTGGATTGTTTCACGGAAGCGCAGCCGGAGGATATTTCCCGGACAGCGCCGTACAGCTTGGCGCAGACCTTGCCGTACAGAGCGCACACAAAACACTTCCCTCCCTTACGCAGACTGCCTGGCTGCACCTTGGCTCGGACCGGATCCCGGAGGAGGCGGTGGAGCAGGGACTGTCTGTTTTTGAGACCAGCTCGCCGTCCTATCCGCTTCTGGCATCGCTCGATGGCTGTACAGGACTTCTTGCGAAGGAAGGGCCGGAGCTGTTTGGCAAATGGGAGAAGAGAATTGACGGAATCCGGGCGAAGGCTGGAGAGTGGAAGAATCTGCGCATCCTTGGACCGGAGGATGCAGAGGCCGACAGGAAAGCGCTTTTTTCCCTGGATCTCGGGAAGCTTCTGATTCGGGATGCCTCCTTCCGGAGAAGCGGGAGAGAGCTGGAGGAGTTTCTTCGAAGGGAAGAGCGGCTGGAGCCGGAGATGAGCTGCGGAAGGAACGTCCTTTTAATGACAAGCTGCGGGGATTCCGAAGAAGGGTTCGAACGTCTTTCTCATGCACTGGAGCATCTGAATGCCTGTCTGGGAGAGCAGAAATCCCAGAAGGCGGAAACAGAGAGCTGCAGAGAGGAAGGAATGCCTGTTCTGTCGGAGGAGCGGCAGGCGGTTCCTCTTGAGGAGGCTGCACAGAGGGCTCTGCACGGAAAAGCCAGAAAGATTTCACTGGAGCAGGCAGAGGGAGAGATCTCTGCGGAATATGTGATGGCATATCCGCCGGGAATTCCGCTTCTGATTCCGGGCGAGCGCATTTCGGCCGAAGACATCCGGACAATCCGGAATCTGCAGAGGGAAGAGGGGCATATCCGGCGCTCTGCACCGGGACAGATTCTTGACAATACCGGAGAAGTCTATGTATTATAGTGCTTAACTGTGCAGCGAACAGACTGCATATCAAAGAGAAGCCGGTTCCGGTCATCCGTAAGATCTGCGCGTCAGATGTTCGGGGCGGGAACATTCATACAACATGGAGGATATTACAATGAAGCACATTATGACTCTGAATACACGTGATATGGTTAAGAGCGCTGAGAACGGCGGCTGCGGCGAGTGCCAGACTTCCTGCCAGAGCGCATGCAAGACCAGCTGCGGCATCGCAAATCAGGACTGCGAGAACAAGAACAACTGATCCGATAAAGAAAGCAGTGATAGGGCCGGAGCATCTTCGGATGTTCCGGCCCTTTGTTGACGTAAGAGGAACGAAATGATTCATCAGTATAAACTGAACGGATACAACATTATTCTGGATACCTATTCCGGTGCGGTTCATGTGACGGATGAGGTGGCCTATGATGCGATTGCAGGCCTTGATGCAGGCAAGGACCGGGAGACCATCGGCAGAGAGCTGATGGAGACCTACAGAGACCGCGGCCTTACAATGGAGGACGTGGCAGATACCTTTTCGGATATCGATGAGCTGATTCAGGACGGAAAGCTTTTCACAAAGGATGTCTTTGAGGACAAGGCCTTTGATCTGAAAAACCGTTCGAATGTAATCAAGGCACTTTGCCTTCTGGTGACGCACACCTGCAATCTGAACTGCTCGTACTGCTTTGCTTCCCAGGGAACCTTCCAGGGGCAGCAGGGGCTGATGAGCTTTGAGACGGGAAAGCGTGCACTGGATTTCCTTGTCGAGAATTCCGGATTCCGCCGGAATCTTGAGGTGGACTTCTTCGGCGGTGAGCCGCTTATGAACTTTGAGGTCTGTAAGCAGCTGGTTGCCTATGCCCGCAGCATCGAGAAGGAGAAGAACAAGAACTTCCGCTTTACGCTGACCACAAACGGCGTGGATGTGGACGATGAGGTCATCGAGTGGGCGAATAAGGAATGCTACAATGTCGTCCTGTCTCTGGATGGACGCAAGGAGGTCAATGACCGTTTCCGTGTGGACAAGCTCGGAAGGGGAAGCTATGACACCATTGTGCCGAAGTTCCAGGAATTCGTAAAGAAGAGAGGCGACCGCAATTATTACATGCGCGGGACCTTTACGCATTTTAATCCGGACTTCACGAAGGATCTCTTCCATATGGCGGACGATCTTGGCTTTACGGAGCTTTCCAT
>OIXL01000416.1_pt1 | contig 22404 bp, 26 predicted proteins | sample 1587761 | NCBI WGS metagenome assembly OIXL01 (sample SAMN03283246) | human gut metagenome | biome: human-associated habitat; material: feces | host: Homo sapiens | place: Peru | collected 2012 | reverse complement strand
TCCATGAATCCTGTTGTACAACTGGTCAAAACCAGCCTGTTCAAAATACATATCAATGAGCCTGTATTGCTCGCTTTCCAATTCCAGGCCATTGGAATCGGGAGTTAAAGAAACGGTTTTCGGGTCTCCTTCTTCAAACTCAAAATAAAAAAACGCCTTGTCCACATGGAACCCGCTGGGGACGACAATCAGGGGGCCGTCTTCATCGCCAAGCTCGGAAAGGCTTTTGTAAGTGCCTGTAAATCCCCTCATCAACACCTCTTTCTCCGTCCTCTTCCTTGCATGGAGAGGCCTGGACATGACAAGCTTATAAACAGCAACCCTTCGCAGACCCGGAATATTATTGAACACCTCAATATCGGCGATGGGCTTCTTATTAAACACGCTCAGGGTGTAGCGGTTCCTTAATTCCCAAATATCCGAGCCGAACAGCATGCGGCCAGCAATGACGGCATAGGCCCGCATCATCCATTGGATTCTGGCGCTGACCTGTAAATTGATGTACAGGCATTTCGAACTCCCCCTGTAGATGACAATGTCCGTATTCCCGGGAGTACGTATGCTGCTGACTATCTCTTTGGCCGACGTGTCAACCTCATCAACGGTTTCCTGATAATGCCCCCGTTTGATGGTAAACCAGTAATCAGAGGAAATCCGGTCACAGCTGATAACGCATACGTCAGTCATCCCCTTCTGCGACAAAATTCGGGACAGATATTGACGGCAGCCTTCTTTTTCCTTCTCCCTTTCTTTCTCCGTAATCATGGGGAAAGGAAGCGCATCTTTCATGGGGGGAAGAATACGATACGATTTCCTCTTTTTAATGGAATGCAATTCCTCAATCTGCCTGAGCAAGCTGATATTGCCGTCCAGAAAATGCAGAACGGCGAGTTCAATTCCATTGGAAAAATCTCTGTTGACGGAAACGCCCAACGATTCGGCGTATTCCCGCAAATCCGCAGTAGCTTCACCGGAACTGCACGTCTGCAAAAGGTGGAAAATACGGTAAATCCTGTCCGTCTCCTTTTTAAGGCCGTACATCCGGTAACAAATGCCGGAAATAATAGTTTGCCCGAGAGCCCTGCGGTATGCCTCCAGCTGTTGGCGGTCGGAAAAAGGTTCAGGAGGAATTACAGTAGGAAAACCAGTTACCTCTTTTCTGAGGTACGCTTCCAATTCCCTGAGATATTCATATCGGAGAAATGGTAGAAATCTGCGGATAATAAACGATGTTAAACGGTTATTCATAATGGCGTTGGTTGGCGCATTATGGTATCTTCATGAATAAAAGACAAGTATCGTTTCCTGTGACGGATTTTGCCGATTAGGGCAAGCAATAAAAGTATCCGCGGAATCTTTGCAAATCGCGGCAGCAACCTCAGAGCAACTTGTGCGGAGAACTGATGCCCCCCTTTCCCCATTGGCGGAGAGGATTCGGAAAAACCTTTTCCCCATCCTTTGGCATTCCCGGAAAGGCGGGTTCCCCCTTCTCCCACAGAGGGACTTTTCAATACCAACCGACCATCACATGTTCAAATACATTCTCAATCGACTGACGGAACGTTCCACATGGCTGGGCCTCCTTGCCCTGGCCACAGCCTGCGGAGCCACTATCGAACAAGCTCTTGCCGACCAGATTATCGCCGCAGGCATGGCGGCGGCAGGCCTCATCGGCATTGTCACCAAAGACCGGAAAAAGGAACAGGAAAACCACGACAATGGCTGACAGCATTTCCGACCTGCAGAAAGATACCTTCTACTGGCAAAGGCTCTTGCGCCTGGCCGGGTACTATCACGGAGCCATTGACGGCATTCCCGGCAACGGCACGCGGAACGGAACGGAACGCTGGAGCACGGACGCCGACCGGTACAAAATGGAGATCGGATGCTTTGACGAACGCACCGAACGGAACATCTCCACCCTTCTTCCGGAAGCGCAAAAAGCCGCCCGGCAGTGGTTCAAACTGGCCCGGAATGAAGCCGTCAACCAGGGATATGAAGCAAAAATTATCTGCGGAACGCGCACGTATGCCGAACAGAATGACCTCTACAGGCAACGCCCTAAAGTAACGAATGCCCGCGGCGGCCAGAGCTGGCACAACTTCGGCCTGGCCTGGGATTTTGGAATTTTCCAGGACCGCAACTACCTGCCCAATCACCCTCTTTACACCACTCTTGGCAAACTTTACGCAAAAATTGACGGCCTGGAGTGGGGAGGAACATGGAAATCCTTTACAGATCCGCCGCATTTGCAGCTCCATCAATTCGGAAGCATTTCCGAAGCGCGCAGAAGTTTCGAAACATGACCTTTCCAGCCCCATGACCCAGACTGCCGTTACTACAAGTGTCGTTTTAGCCAACACCCTTGCGGTTGTTTGCATGGCGACTTCAGAACTCAATCCCCTGCTTGAATACGTTCAAAACGGTGCCTCCGTGGCAGCCGTGATGGGCATCTTCCTCTGGAGGGAAATGAAACGCGCCGAACGCTACGAGAAACTTTACGACCAGGAGCGCAGACAACGCATTACCGCTGAAAGGAAATGTTCCTCCTGCATGTTCATGAAGCTGGCGCATGAACAATTCGCAGGCATCCACTCCCAAAAAGGCAACGCCCCCTCCCCTGAAAACCACAGGCGTTCCTTAACAACGGAGCAATAATCCTTATCCAGCCCCTTCACCAATCTTCCGGCGTTGCGTCAAAGCCAATGCACGAATACATCATAAAACCAGTAAGGCCCTGCAAGCAGTTAACTTGCAGGGCCTTGTTTGGTGCGCCCGAAAGGACTCGAACCTTCACGGGGGAACCCCCACTAGAACCTGAATCTAACTCTGGCTACTGATTATCAATAAAAAACTACTGTGTACACAGATTGTACACACTTTCGGTTTGTCAATAGAAATAAGACATGGGATACTGTGAACCGTGAGAAGATCCCGGAAAAAGCTGTATGGTTCACATGCCTCTCTTTCCCCGAGAAAGCACCGGGGCAAGAAAAAATGGCTGGTGCGCGATATGTCCGGCGACCGGGAAACTCATCGACTTTTTGATTCCTACGAAGAAGCTCTTGAAGCCTATCAACGGCTTCAGCATCAGTCTTTGGATGATATGCTACCGGAGCACTTGCGAAAGCAGGAATGGCGGGAACATGTCGATGAAAGCGACTACAACGCCATCCTTTTGTGGCGAGAGTTCAGGAACATCTATGATGAAGTAACCCAACAATCTTCTCTTCCTTTGTATCTGGTTGTCCGTGAAGCCTTGAAGAACCTGAAGCAGGAAATCGCCAACGGAGTGAGTTATGGACGGAAAGACGCTGACGGAAACTGGATTGTCACGCGCACGGACGAACAAAACCTGGATCGCCTTGAGGAATTGACCAACTTGTTTTCTTTGACCAGATACCTTGCGAACAAGAAAGAACAAGTGAAAGTCGATTTCAAAAGGAAATTCGGCACACTCGCGGAACAATATCGGGAAGTCATCGACAAGAAGCTCGAATCAAACCTCATCAAAAAAGCGCACCATGGAAACATGGTCAAGGAACTGCAAAAGTGGACGCAAGATTGGGAAGAACTTCCTCTGAATCAGATCACGCCGGACATGATCGAAGAAAAGCTGAACTCCTTTCGGTATCGAAACCAGGCCCTCGGCAATGCCTCGAAGAGACGTTACCGGGCAACCCTCCATGGCTTTTTTGTCTGGGCTCAGAGCCGGGACCTTATTGCATATAACCCTGTCGAGAGGACACTCGCGCCCAAAGCAGGATCGACTACAATCGGAATCATTACTCCCTCCGAACTTAAGAAACTTCTTCAGGCCGCCCTCGAGCATGATCAAGGAATGCTGTTTCGTCTGACTTTGGCAGCCTTTTGTGGCCTTCGTCGTTCAGAATGTGTCAGAATATCTCCGGAAGCCATTCTCGATGAGAAGGATGAAATATTTGTCTCGGCTTCCATAGCCAAGACCGGGAAGCAACGGTATGTCCCCCTTCCTGAAGCAGCCAAAGCCTGGCTTGCGTTGGCTGAATATGAACCTGTACCCGACCAGTCCGACTGGCAATACTACGAGGGACAGCATGGAAACCGTCTGGTCAAACTGGCGAAGCAGGCAGGCATCACACTGCCGCGTAACGCCCTGCGCCATTCATTCGCTTCATATGCCGCAGCCAAGACACACGATATACCCCGGGTATCCATGTGGCTTGGACACTCGGGAACCAACATGACGGAAAAGCATTACCGGGAAGGCGTTCGTGCTGCCGAAGGAGAAGCATGGTTCAATGTATTTCCGGAGGAAGCTGGTCATTAACCTGCTGTTTTTGTTGACCTCCATCTTCAGATGTAGTAACTGGTTCTCGTTGTTCGTCAGTCTCCATCGAGTGCAGGACATATTGACGCTTTCAAGCGTTTCATTGGGTTTCTATCAACCCGGAACGTACAAGAAACGGTGGCCTAGCTCCTCATATCTGTTCCTTGAGTTCCACCCCCAGCGAGTTCGCCGGGGTTTCACGACAGGGGCATTTCTCATATTACTTAATAAGGTTAATTGTCCTGCGTTCTTGGTGAAGGCAGGCACTCCGGCATAGCCGGGAGAGAGACTCACTGAGTCTCATTTCACTTGAACGGGAGATCCAAACGAGATCCCTCATTATTTTACCCCCTTCAGTATCAAGAGCGCCTGAAGGCTCCATTTTTTAGCCCGGAAGCTGGCTCCAGCTTCATGCAATTACAATGCAAATTCGACACACCAAATCATCTCGTTTCATCCTTGAAAGGCAGCACAACCCAATACATGTTATAGACGGAAAAGGGGAGAAACTATTCCCGGCCTATCAGGCTAGCCCTGAACTAGTGGAACGCATCATCCAACTGGCTTCGACCGGGATAACGGTACAGGGAATTCAGTCCCTCCCCTACATCGTTATCGACAGGCTCAGCTTCACCTACTCTTTCATCCTTCCTGTCAAACGGGAAGAATTCCAGCACTGCCTGAGTTCACATAGCGGAGATAAACGTAAATTGGTCCGTCATTTGGCTGCCCTACTGTCAGGCAATTCAAGAACAGATACGCCTAGTCTGCTTAATGGATCATGGAAACAACTGCATGATGACGATGCCGTTTTTGACGAGCATCAAAATATAACAGCAAGGCAAACAGCCTGCTCCATCAACCATCACAAAAAGAAGAGGAAAATACTGGCAGAAAAAAGGTTTCCGATCCCATTTCAGAACGTAACCGGAAACCTTTTTGTCGGTGAACTGCCTGTACAGCTACACTTGCCAGGAAAAGGAGACAGAAAGGCATACCATAAAATTTCCATTGAGCAGCAAGAGGGGTCGAAAGATGTATTTCTCAAGTATACAGTTTACTTTTCCGGAAACCCCCAGCGGGCATTGAGACACTATCCTTTTCTGAGCAAAGAGTCCCTGACACCGCAAGAATGCGTTCGTAGCTTTTTCCAAGCCTATGATGCCAAGGAAGAAACAGACAACTACCTTGATGACGACCAGACATCGCAACAAGCGGTTTTAAATGCTCTGACCAATACTTTGCAAGCATTCCTTGCTTTGCACTATGCAGATCTTAGAAGAACCATTCATAAAGTCGATAATCTGATGGACGCCATCGATATGCCGGAGAACTGGATGGATTGCCCCTCTACAGCAACTATACGCAGTCTGGAAGTAGATTGGCACTTTCGAGTGCCATCAGCTACATGGTTTGTCCATCAGTTGGGATTAAATATTCGTCCTGAGATCAGAGAGGAGAGATTCAAATTCAAGGACTTCGAAGAAGATAGAAAAAATGGTACTAAATTTTCATTTGAATACTTCCATGATGGATTTAACGCGCATCCTCGCAAAGGCGTTGAGATCTCGGGATATGTAAAAATCCCAACCTTGTCCAGCTTGGAAGTACGCCTAAAATACCATGATGGAGTAAGCTCTGATGATGGGGATGTACGGATCCCTGGAGTGAGTTCAAGCGTATATGCTTCCTCTTATCCTGATCTGTTGAATAGAATCCTGAGAGGTATTCTGGTAGCGCATGATCGTATTTCCATGTATCTGCCTGCAACGAATCGCGGGTATGAGTACACAGATGCCAAGTATAGAACGGAGCAAAGTGAACGGTGGACGAAAGAATTCCTGCAATATGCAATAGTGAACAACGCAATATTTGAAGGCGTGGAAATTATAACCTGCGTTCGAGCTGGATTCATTCCAACATCAAAAATACTGAGTCCTGAGGCTTTGAAGTTCATTCGATCACAACCTGTCTCAGGAGAAAGAGGCAAGAGAAAAATCCCTGCTTTCTTCAAACAAAAGGGCAAGAATGAAAAGGGAAGTATATGGCGATTTTATCCAGTGATACCTGAACAATAATTCCATCCAACCCGGAAGGCATTGCCTTCCGGGGCAAGCAGCGAGCATACGCCTCAATGGTTCAATGCTACGATATGGTTCACATGGTTACAGCCTTCGCTTCGCTCGGCTGTAACCATGTGAACGTAAGGAGCAAGGCGAAGCCGGTTGAACCGATGGAGAGGCGGCTCGCTGCGCCCGAAAGAGGCTGGATTTCCGAACTCAGTCAATTCATCTTCAGGAGAGTCCTGATATCTTCGATTATGTATCATATATAATACATAATTTTTGTTTTTGTTTACTATATGGTACATATCTCTCATGAAAACCACATCCCCATTGCCGGAGCCTGTACCAGCAGGCAGGCTATGGGCGTACTTTCACCACGTCACGTAACATACCCATCAGGAGATAAAAATTGATATGCCACCATCGTAAGCTTGTCAGAACTGACAAGCTTACGATGGCTATTGATTATGCAAAAGCCGGAGTTGGTGTTCCGACTGGGGTAGGTGCGGCTTCTTCAGCGTGTGGCTGAACTGGCGCAACCGTAGGAACCTCGGCTTGAACCTGCTCAGCAGGTTCTGCAGGAGATTCCTCGGCAACTTCTTCTGACCTTGCCTTGCTGACTTTCTCGCTGATGCGCTCCCTGTAAGACACCAGGCGAGCCTTGGCGCCTTTCACGAGGCCCCAGGATGACTTGATACCCTTGTAGACGCCTCCCTCCAGCGCGTGCCCCATGTGACGTGTGACTTCACACGCGACAAGGGACATAGCAGCTGTAACGACAATGCCTGCTTCGACAGCATTTGTAATGCTGTCCGTAACGGGATAACTTTGTTTCGTATTCATAATATAATATGTTCGAGTGTTAAATTACTCTCATCAAGTATACATAGCATGAATACGCCTGTAATTTCAGGAAATCAGTGCGGGAAGGCAGCACTCATAGCCTTCCGGGAGGCTTGCTTGGCCTGCATGTCCCCCTCGCTCTCCCTCTTCTGCTGGATCAGCTCTGCAGAAGTAGGTGTACTCATCACCCGGGCGGGTTGGATACGCTTGCCTGATGGGCGATCCGAGAGTTTCAGGCCATCCGTTGCCTTCTGCAAGACTGTGGCAATCTTGGTCAGGCGATTAGAGATCATGAGGCTATTGTACGATGAGTTGAGAGTGGAGGCAACCTTGTTCATTCTCCCGGGCTGCTGATTGTTGCGAACCTGCTTCATGAGATCAGTCTGGTCGATGAAATCGTAGGTTGCTTGCACGGGCTTTAGAGGCATCTGGTCAACAGGCGGCGGGGGAGTAGGCCTTTTGCCCTGGTTGTATTCCTCCTGTTGTCTGCTCCACTCCTGCTGCCTTTGCATCTCTGACTGTGCCCGTAATCTCCCCAGCGCCTGAGCTTGCTGTTGTGTCAAATTCGCCTGAGAATTGGTCCACTCATCATCTGTCCCGTACACCTTGTGCATATTATGGTAGTCCTGTAGCTCCTTGCTATTCTGGATACGATGCCCGTACGTTGCCTGAGCATCGTTCTGGTCGAGCTTCCTGGACTTTACAAACTCTGGCGGCCACTGGTCGTACGTCCCTTGCATGCCGGGAACGATGGGAACGTGTTGCCTTTCCGCTTCTCTGGCATCATCGTGATATTCCCCTGTTAACTTATCCTTGGGCGCGAAAACATTTGGATCATTGTTCTTGGGGAAATTAGTGTAATACATAGTCGGGGACTGTGCGTGCGTAGCTTCTTCCTGAAGGACATTCTGAATCCTGTACCTTTCATTTACAGGTTCATAATTATTATGAAGCCCTTGGTATTGATCGTATCCTTGCGTAGATGATGGCACTCGTCTAATTGCTTCGTTAGGAGGAAGGGAATGTGTCGGTTGCGGGAAAGCAGTACCGTTTGTGGGAAACATCCTGTTCGCCATAGTAATCTCATCTGTAGACATTCTGTAATTCTCTCTTGCGCCCGGTACAATATTGATAGGTACATTCCTATTAGGGTTTCCTGAGACTGAAGGTCCATAATTATTGAAGTTAAAAAGACCTCTCCTATCTTTATTCCATGGGTTCAACACAATAGGATGTTCCAGTGTGTTTCCTTTGTGTTTAGATAATCCTGTTCCAGCCGCTTGCTGCGCTCTGGTTCGTCCCATCTGGGCTTCCGCTCTTTGTTGAAAGTCGGCATCCCCGCCAAAGATATTCTTCTGTGTCTGCGCTCCATCGAGGTAAGGATTTCCCTGAGCATCCTTATTAACAGAAATATACGGAACAGAAGACTTCTGTTGCTTGAATGCCTCCTGTGAAGTCTGCTTATTCAAAAAGGTCGTAGCAGGTATAGAAGCTGGTTTCATATCCCGTTGCCCCGGGAAAGTAGACATGAATTTGTCGTATCCAGATCCATGTATCGTGGAAGCTCTCTTCTCCTGTTGAGCTAATAACTGTAAACGTTCGTAATACATTGCCGAGCACATTATCATGCCTGCTAGCTAAAAAAGCAATACCTTGCCGTTCCTGATGTGGAACGGCAAGGTATTGATGAATATTAGTGTATTACATCCGGAATATATACAACAGGAGGACTAGGGATGAGTATATACAAAAAGAGCAGAGCAATAGCTGCCAGTATAATACCCAGCACCCACACTGTCACCTTGGCGCTCCGGGGCCACGGACGTTTGGTTGATTTGTCTTTCATAATAAGAATCTCCTTCCTCAAGTCTATATAACACCCGGGGGGGCGGCATTTCAGGATATAGCGTTATTGCCATGAAATAGCAATAACGTTTCGTGGAAATGAGATAAATGCGACACGCATGGGCAACAAAAAGCCCCGGTTCGAAAACCGGGGGCACTGGTCAGTCCTTGTAATAAGCTTCAGGGAACCATGACCTTATATCGTCATTCAGATGCTTCCTCTTTTCGACCTCTCTCTTGGCATCGTAATACCTGATCTCAAGATCACACCCTCCTGAAATTGCGTTCAGAAACCGCACCCAGCTTTCTGAGCGTAATGGAACAGGAGGAGGGGACGCCGGGGGAATAACTTTCGTTCGCTCCTGTGGAGCAGAGACGGGCTCTTCCTCGCGATCTGTATCCGAAGTGCGTTTACCGTCGTCCATACTGACAATCTTTTTTCTGTCCGTATCCACAACAAAAACCCTGCGTAACATATACAGTGCGCCGCGCTCATCGCGCCGCATTACCTCTATTCCTACTTTCCACAGGCGCGTATATGGTGGAAGCCACTCGAACAAAAAAACCTCTCCTTCTATGATGTACAATCGCGTGAATGCGGCCTTAGCCAATTCGATAGCCTGCTCCGCATGCACTGATAAAAAACTGCTATTTTCACTCATACTGTAAAATCCAATTGCCCGGCCCGTAAATCTTACGGCCGGGCAGTTAGTGTCATGCAATTACCAATATACAGACAATGGAAGTTATTCTTCGTCGTCAACAATGGTAATTCCAGGTCCAGGAGGTCCTGATGGATTTCCTCCCGGAACAGGATAAGCCGCCACAGCCTTCGGCGCCTTGTTGTCTTTTTTCCGGCGCAGGAGCCGGGCCAGAAGGCATATCCGGTTCTTCCTCGTCAATGCCAGCCAGAGCCTCATCTTCCGTCGGGTTGCGATATTCCTTGAGCAGGTCGCGCATGATCTTCACGCGATAGGCGCGAGGCATCCCGAGGATGTTCGTGTTGCCCACCGTGATGATGCAGCCGTGTTTGGCGACAAAGCGAATCTCCTGCGCGTACGTGGGCTCGTCTGCGACCTGCGCCGGGAAAGCGGCGAAGAACTGGCGGTTCTGAGGGTTGCTGATGTCCGTCCAGACGTAGGACTTGCGTTGAGCGGCCAGGTAGCACAGAGCCCCGATTGTTTCGTCCTCTGCGGCACCCTCCGGGAGTTCGATGAGCTTGGCGTTCCTGTGAACCATATCGAGGATTCCCCGGCGCATGGCATAGAACATGCCCGCGAAGTGACCTTTCATGGAATTATGGGACACCCATTCGGCTCCCTTCGAGATCGCGTCAAGCAACGGGCCGGAGCGCAGGATCAGCGTATCCGGGTCCATCTTGATGACAACGCCGTCTGTATTTCCGTCGTCGTCACAGGCATTGACCATGCACTGCAATTCGCCGCGAATACACTCGGCGCCGTTGAGATTGACCCCACGGTCAAACGAAGTCTGGTGGTAATGCACCCCGGCCATCTCTTCGAGCGCATCGGCGAGCTTCCCGGGAATGGGGTCTGCCTTGTCGTCGAAAAGGTGAATGTTGGCGAGAGGAAGCGTGGTACGTGCCTGCTCAATGGTGAGAGGGAGAATCTCCTCTTCGCCACGGTAGCAGAAAATGACGATTGTCCAAAGATGATTTTCGTCGAGTCTTGATGATAGTCTCAGGCTGTGAAACATTCCTGAGGTGCACCGTGAGCGAAGCGAATGGTGCACCTCAGGACGGTTATACCGTCCGAGGGAATGTGTCACAGTCTGAGAATGCCATCAATAAAGGGCATATTTCGAGAATTTTCACTATGAACTAAAAAACAGCCCGACTTCATGATGAAGAAGAGCTGCAGAATGGACAGGTTCATTTACATTTGCCTTCCAGTGCCCTGACAATCGCCTGAGCTCCTCGTTTGTACACGGTCACGGCCAACAGCTCTCCGTCACGGAAGACGGCCCAGAAGCGGGTGCCCTTGTACTTTTCAATCGTCAGCATCAGGCAAGTCCTCCTTTCCTGGGTGATGGGGTGAGTCGAGCTGATGTCTCAGTACTGCCCCGATATTGGCTTCGTACATGTCCCGTGTGTGCTTATTGCAGGCGACAGCATAAAGGCACCGGGCATCAAGGATGTCGATGGCTTCACCACAGAGCCGGATGCAGCTTTCCAGTGTATCCAGTTCCGCTTCCGGAATAGGTAAGGTAAGCAGGATGCTTTCGTCGTCGTCCAGTGCTTCCTGCTGTTCTTCCGTCAGTTCCGGGAGGTTCACCAGCGCCGTCATGGACGGGCCGTAAATCGTCAGCTTGCTCAGCCCCAGCGAAAGATCGTTCTGATGACTGTTGTAAAGCGACACAGCCTTCTTGATCCGGGCCAATAGTTCCGTATCCACTTCCAGATACACGTACGGAGCGTCCGTATCGTATCCGCTCGTGGAACGCAGTTGCGCGATGATGGGAATCGTCTTCATGTCTCGTCCCTTTCCTGTTGGGGTTACTTGCAGAAGAAGGCGATGACGCCCAGGATCAGCAACACGGCGAGCAGGTACGGAGCTACGGCCACCAGAGCCGACAGGATGCCGACTACAACCGGCCCCAGCAGACACAGCAGTACGAGCGCCGCCAGAGCAATGAGGAGGTCTTTCATGTTCATGGCCGTGCCTCATGCGGTAACTCTTGCCCGGGATGATCGACGAGCCGGAGCGGTAGCGGCCACCCATTGCCTGAGCGCCTGCCGTCCGGCATAGGTAATCAGCCAACAATCGGGACGAAGCAGGAATTCTTCTTCCTTTGTGCGGATGATGAACTCTTGCCCGGCCAGACCACGAACGGCATGCCTGATACTTTCCTGTTCGATGCCACGGCATTCCGCCATGATCTCCTCGTCACTGCGTTCGAAGTCGCCGTGAAGGTACAGGAGAATGGACAGCTCCAGACCGGTCAGAGATGGAGTCTGTCCCATACGCTTCAACCGCAGATGATGTTTTCTTCTCATGGGCATCTCAGGTCAGTTGTTCAGGGAGTAGCTGTCGGCCAGATCCCAGAGCTCCCGGTTCAGGCGCGTGTTGCCGTCAATACCGTTGAGCGCCCGCAGGGAACGACGACGATAAGCACCTTCCTTCTGTGGCTTCAAAGGAACGCCTCCCCTGATCAGGTTTTCCTGAACCCGGTTGAAGCACTGCCAGACGGTAGCCAGACCTCCCGCCGTAAAGCCGATATCGTTCCAGCGCCGGGGCGACAGAAGAGCTTCGGGACGTATCCTGTCTTCGTAGTCGTCTCCCAGGCGCAGCCGGGCCGCATCATGAACGAAATCCACCTGTCGCTTGTAAGGGAGTTCGACTCCCTGCATGCGATGGATGTCGTCCATGATACGGGGCGTTTCAGAGGCTAACTGAAGACTGGCCGCAATCACATCCTCCCCGGTATGGCCCATGTGGCGGATGTTGATGGCGGCAATACGAGCCCCGACAATCAGGCCGTTGGTGCAGACCAGCCGGAAGATGCCTGCCATGAGCTGGTAGGAGCAGCTGCCGTTGTGACTGTTGATCATGACCACTTCGATGCGCTGGTCACGGTTGTGTTCCAGCACATCCCTATGGGCGAAGCGAATCAGGTGCTTGCGGGTGGGAGTGCCGTCCGGTTTCCGGGTACGTTGTTCCTGGGCTCCGACGACGAGGAATCCTGCCTCTTCCATCTGGTCGAGCAGGGAGTCTGAAGAAACGAAGCGGTATTTTCCCGAACGGCTGTCGTCCTCACGGTCGGCAAAGACGGAGGGAGCGACACGCCGGATCTGGAATCTGTCCAGCGGGCTGTTATCACGGTTGCGATAGAGTTCGTGGGGGAATGTTTGATTATTCATATTCATTGATGATTGGTTTGTTGCAACAAAAAGCCCGCCTCCCGGAACAAGGCCGGGAGGCGGGCATAGACAGGAAGCAGAGAATCTACTTCCTCAGGAATATATGACGTGGGGAGAGAGGGTTTTTCAGTGTAAAAAGCTCAAAATGAGATATCTTTTCTATTATGTATTGATTTACTAGGGCATTATTCGGGACAAATTGTTATTCTTCACCGTCCTGTCTACAAATCTACTTGATTTAGGAAACTCATCAATGTAGTCTGCGGGAGTTGGTTCGTAGCATTATATTCTGGTTTTTTAATGATATTTTAGCTTTTACTGAAAACATGATGCCCGAAAAAATGGCCTACTGTTGATACCATTTGGGAGTATTTGAACGTAAGTAATGAAAGATCTATAAGTGTATCAAATAACATACAGAAAGAAAACTAACGATTTATATGGTTCGACCATGCAGTAACAAAGATAGGAGGTGAATAATGGCGAAAATAGAAGGATTTAAAATAAAGAATTTTAAAGCTCTCAAGGATGTAACCCTTGGGCGCCTCTGGAATCAGCAACAGGCTGCTCCCCTTAAACCATTGACAGTTGTTATTGGCAAAAACGGCGTTGGCAAGAGTTCACTGTTCGATGCTTTCGGATTCCTTTCAGATTCTTTGAAATTCGGTGTAGAAGAGGCTTGTGATTCTCGTGCTAGGGGCGGATTTGAACGTATTCGGACGCAAGGCCAAAGTGGCCCAATCGAATTTGAAATCTATTACAAGGAAGACGGGAATGCCCGTCCTATTACCTATGAGGTTGCCTTTGATATTGACGATTTAGGTCGTCCGTATGTCCTAAGAGAGCGTCTTAGGCAGAGGCGTAAAGGCCAAAAACGTGGTTGGCCATTTTCTTTTCTTGTATTGAACAGTGGGAAAGGTGTTGTTTGGAAAGGAAATAAAGAAGGTCATCAAATCGATGAAGGGCAGGGTGACGTTGATTTATCTGGTCTAATGGCATCTATTAAATCAGGTGAGACCAATGAAGAGTCAAAAGAAACTGAAGTAGTCGAGCTTGATGACTTCCGAAAGCTGGGGATTGCCACTTTAGGATCATTAAAACAACATCCGAGGATTTCCACGTTCCGTAAGTTCATCGAAGGTTGGTATCTCAGTTATTTCACTCCAGACGCAGCAAGAAGCCTTCCTCTTGCTGGTCCTCAAAAGCATCTCAATGTACACGGAGACAATCTTGGAAATGTTGTGCAATTCATGGAGAGGGAACATCCAAAGCGTTTCCAGATAATCCTAAACCAAATAGCGGGAAAAATACCTGGCGTCAACAGAATTGATACAGAAAAGACGGCCGATGGCCGTTTGCTGCTGAGGTTCAATGCTAAAGGTTTTCAGGATCCATTTTATGCGCAACAAATGTCTGATGGGACGTTAAAGATTTTTGCTTACCTTCTCTTGCTTGAAGACCCATCTCCTCCACCATTTTTATGTATTGAGGAACCAGAAAATGGTTTATACCACAAACTTCTCGAATCCTTGGCTACAGAGTTTCGAGAACACGCAACAGGTCGTAAAGGGGGCTCTCAAGTTTTCATGACAACTCATCAGCCCTATCTGGTTGATGCCTTGGATCCAGCTGAAGTTTGGATTCTTGAAAGGGGATCGGATGGTTATTCGATAATTCGCAGAGCGAGCGATGATGCTGTTGTCGAGAGCTTGGTGGCAGAAGGTTTACCCTTGGGTGGGCTTTGGTACAGCGATTATTTGGATGCGAGGTAGTGAATATGCATTTCGAAATTCTTGTTGAAGACCAGTCCGGTAAGAAAGCGATTGAGATTCTTGTGCCTAAAATAATAAGTAGTGAACATACATTTAAGGTTCATTCATATAAAGGCATAGGCCATATTCCGAAGAACCTAGGCAACAGCCGAGATGCGAGTAAACGTATTCTACTTAATCAGCTTCCCAGAATTCTTCGTGGATACGGTAACACTTTTGCTAACTATCCCAGTAATTATTCGGCAGCTGTTATTGTTGTCTGCGATCTTGATGATAAGTGTTTGACAACATTTCGCCAAGAGCTTCTTGATGTTCTAAACTCTTGTCATCCTCGACCAGAAACCCGGTTTTGCATCTCCATTGAAGAAGGAGAGGCTTGGTTTCTTGGTGACATTCCTGCGGTCAAATTTGCCTATCCAAAAGCTAAAAGCGCTGTCTTGAATGCCTACGTCAATGATTCGATTTGCGGCACATGGGAGCACTTGGCAGATGCTATCTATAATGGTGGTTCATCCGCCCTTTCCGCAAAAGGCTGGCAAGCTGTAGGAGCCGAAAAATTACAGTGGGCCGAAAAGATCACTCCACACATGAATGTAACTAACAATGCATCGCCAAGTTTTGCTTATTTCAAACAAAAGCTGCTTGAACTCACTAGAGCTCTAGAGTGAAGGATTCTTTTAGTAACGTAATGCCATTCATAATTGTATCTATTTGTGTCTCGAAGAATAGGCTTTGTTAGAGTAATTATCTGTTGTGTTTGATTGCCTGAACTAGATGGTGCGCGATTGGAATTTGTAGCTTAATAATTTCGGGAATAGGATATCGGATATACTAAATATCTCACCCACAATGGAAAATAGCTGAAACAAACTGCTGATAAAAGTCAAAATTTATCAATTAATTTATTATATAGGTCCAATCGGTGGAGTTGTTAAGCTATCAGATCAGACCTTTTGTATAGAGAATATAAAATCACATTATCCTCCAGCTAAAAAGAAGCCGCCCTGACAGCAGGCTTCTGAATAATCACTATCTTCTTACTTCCTTACACCACCCGGAACATTCCTTCCTGTACTGGCACCAGGAGCACTGTATCCCGGGTTGAGGATGGAAACGCTCAGTGGTGATGCCTTCGTAGGCAATCCTGTACAGGTCGGTGATGCGCTGCTTACGCTGTTCATTGGCTGGCGGGATCTTTACTCGGATCACCTGTGGAGTCTTCGTTTTGACCAAGTAGATCAGATCCAGTGACGGGGGCGTGTCTCCCGTGGCTTCTTCGATCATCATTTGGTAGGAGACCAGCTGGAGTTCGTGATCAAAGGCCGCATGCTCGGCATCCGGTTTGGCGGCAGAGGATTTGTAGTCCACTGCCGTCAGGTCGTGCTGGACGAGATCGATGATGCCTCGCACGGGAACCGGAAGTCCGGGTATGTTTGTTGATAGTCCGACTTCCACTCCCAAAGGCATCTGTGAAGAAACCTCGTCGGAACTCATGTAAGCCTTGACTGTGTTCCAGGCGCAGGAACGTACCTTCTGTCTCGTCTCTTCGTTGATGTAGTCCACTGGGCCTTCCGTCTTCTCCAGCTCCAGGAAGTTGGCGGAGAAGGCTTCTTCCATGGCCGCTTTGCTGCTGTCCTCTCCCCGCCATCGGGCGAGGTTGAAGGACTGGAGTGTGACGTGGATGGCTTTGCCGACATGCAGGACAATCGTTGTTGGTTTCCGTATCTGCGCTACTCTCTCGAAGAAGAAGCGCAGAGAACACGACAGATACGATTTGACGGAGGAGGGAGACAGGTAATCCGGGCGTATGGCAGAGGAAGAAGAAGCCTCCGAAGGAAATTTCTTCATCAATGCCATAGGTGGGTTCAGGGAGTATGAACGTATTGGCCGGGTTGCATGAGCGATCATGGTCAGTACGGGGTGGAGTTACCGGCATAGGCCGGAGCGGGACGACGGGTGTAGTTGTTCCTGCCTGATGTCGAGCGTTTGGATGACGAGCCGGAGCGATTCATCAGTTCGTCGATCAGCCCGGAAGCTTCCATGCGGTTGAGCATGGCGACGGACTTGTTGAATCTCCGGGTAGACAGTTCGTTCAGGGCAGAGTCATCCAGTCCTGTCTTCCCGGCCAGTTCCAGAATGAGCGACTGTTGCTTTTCCGAGCACTTCCATGCGGGAACAGTTGCAATAGAGCTCTCAGTAACGCTTGCAGGAGATGTTTGCCTCACAGGTGATGCGGATGTCGTTTGTGAACCGGAAGCTCCAGGAACTGGCCTTTGTGTAGCCTGTGTGCCGTAATGTTCGTCAGGGACGAATCCGACCTGTTGGATCTGGGCGTCGACGGCAGCCTGAAGGGAGCTGTAGAGCCGTTCCGTTTCCAGTGGTAACTCTGATGTATTGCTGATTTCAGTTTCGATGGAGACTTCGAACTGATGGGAGGAATACCCCGGCAGTCCGAGACGTTTGCTGTAGTTGGCGATGAGTTTGATAGCCATGATGGTTGTTCTTTCCTTGTTGATGGGTGAATACAGAAAAGCCGCCGTGCCCCGGGATGGGAGCATGACGGCTTCGCGAATGATGACAGGCAGGTAAATCCCCGTGTCTGGTATATATGACTGTGGAGGAGGTGTTATTTCAGAAAAGAAGAATCTTCGCATTCCGTTGCCTTGGGAATGTAGACATGAACTTGTCGTACCCGGAATCATGTGGCGTCATCATGCCAGCTGCCTTTTAAGTTGCTGCCAGTAAGAAGATCTCAAGCCAATATTTTAGCTCTCAGCTAAAAGAAAAGCAACAGCCTGCTGAAGTCATTCTTCAGCAGGCTGTTGTGCATTATGGGAACTTCATCTAAAAGGCTCAAATACCTCGTAGTCAGGAGGATTTTGTTTAAGCTCCTCAATATCAGGCATGTCAATAGCATCGTATTCCTGAACTTTTTCGTATAGAACTCCCATTCCTACTGTTGTCGCTAATAAAGCCACCCCCAATACCCACACCGTCACCCTGGCACTCCGGGGCCACGGTTGTTTGATTGATTTGTCTTTCATAATAAGAATCTCCTTTCTTACATGAGAATAGAGTAGAAGTTATTCCAACGCTACTCCCTGGCCCCGGCTTCCCGTAGCAATTTCTCGCAATTCGTACAGTTATATCTGGTAGCCAACATGAGAGCCGTGTTCCCTTTCTTATCTTTCATATTCACATTTGCCCCGGCCGCTAACAACTCTTTCATGCATTCTCCACGGTTATGACCAGAATAAGGACCAATTGCATACATGAGAGCCGTACGTCCGTCGTTAGCCTTTGCATTCACGCCTGCTCTTGCTGTTAGCAATATTTTCACGCATTTTGTTTTCTCATAAAAAGCGGCTACCATGAGAGCCGTTTCGCCATCCTCATCTTTCGCATTCACATCCGCTCCAGCTGTTAATAATGCTTTCATACTTTCAGAGTCTCCATTATGAGCAACAAAGAAGAGAGCTGTTTTCCCATCTTTATTCTTCACGTTCGCGTCTGCGCCAGCTTCCAGCAATACTTTTACGCATTCTGCTTCTCCTAACAGGGCGGTTCGAAGGAGAGCCGTATAGCCTTTTGAATCTCTTTCATTTATATTCGTTCCAGCTTCTATCAATGTTTTTAAGCTCTCAACATCCCCATTATAGGCCGCCAGCATAAGAGCCGTACGCCCGTCGTTATTCTTTATGTTGACATCCGCCCCGGCTTCGAGCAATGCCTTCAAGCTTGTAGTATTTCTGTTTTCGGCTGCCAGCATAAGAGCTGTATCCCCATCTTCTCCCTTCGCATCTACACGCGCTCCGTCCTTGATCAATTCCGTCACCCAATCGATGTTCCCCTCTTTGACAGCCTTCATGAGAACCGTATTTCCTTTCGAATCTCTTTTATTGGCTTCGGGATTATCGGTTTTCCCACATGAGGAAAGGAGTAAGGTGGAAATCAACGCAAGAGCGACAACGAAACCTATTCGATATATTTTTGTATTCATATGTTTATGTGTTAGAATCTTTTCTTTCTGGTTACCACTTCATCGGGGCTGGAGTGGTTTCATTGTACTTTCTTTGATAAGCAACCGGGTTTGCCAGCCACCATATCCCTTGCATGAGAGCAAGGATGAATTCGGAAATCCATAAAATCCCAAGAAACGGGTTAGGATCAATCCATGCAGCAACAATGATCACAATATATATAATCCCCCACCCCCAGCTTCCATTGTAGAATTTATGAGCGCCAACAGGCCACAGGAAGATAGCCAGCAAACCTGCAATGATACTGCTTTTATGTCGCGCATGAGCATGGACGGAACGAACAGGTGCATCTTGTGTTTTTTCTCCTTTCGCCATGGAATGTTTTCTGAAATATCCAAAGCCTTTGAATATAAGAATAGAACCTATTAATATCAGAAATCGCCATAATCTCACTTGAGGCCATAAATTGATACAGATTACAAAAACCACAATCAAACCAACTCCTATTGCCATATGTAGCCATGCAGCCCGAAGGAAGGGAGATATTTTCTTTTCCTGACCATTGTTCAATGCAACGGGCAATGGTGGAGGTGTTGCTAGTGTTGGGGGAGAAGGTGGAGCTACATACCAGGAGAACGCGTCTTCGCAAGTTTTCCATGTATGCCAGCCGGGAGTCCATACCAGAGAACCTTGCGAAAGCTTCCTGTTCCGGTAGAGTTCTTTCAACTCTTCCTCCGAGAATGGCCCTTCCTGGGAGCCATCGGGGCGTGTTATATGATAATCGTTCATGATTTTGTCAGAGTTACCAGCTACTTCCCTGATAAGTGCCGTCATTGAAACGCCCCGAATTCCGGGATCGTGGTACTTCACCTGCTCCGCCACATTGCGGGCAAGGCATGCGGTATTGATTTGATTCCGCTCGATTCCAGAGTGACCTTCCACTGCCCGGGGTTACAACTCCGCTTCCTCCGCATTTTTTGCAAATCTCCATGGCATTGTTTTGGTAGGAGCTATTGGCGGCATTGATCATCTGTTGCCATTGATAGGCCGAATTGTCGACTTCACCCGTACCGCTCTGTATCCACGCATTTGATTCATACTGATGAGCAGCAGGTTTCTTCGTACCAACCGAAAGGATGACGATCACCAGCATCAGTCCAATAACACAGACAGTATAATGGTTTATTCCGTACGTTTGCCCTTTTACCTGTAATGCTCGCAAGCCCCACCGATGAATCTGATTCAGGACTTCATGGTTCTGAATCCAATCTGACAAGGTTCTGTATTCCTCTGTCGCCGATGCCTTCATTTCATCTGAAGACAAGGCTTTCTCATCTCTTCTCTCATGAACAGACGATGTGTCTGAATGGGATGCCGTATCTCCTGGATCGGATTGCGGAGTAAGAGGCGGCAGCTTGGCATGGGAAATAAACCATTCAAAGGCATCTTCGCAGAGACGCCATTGATCCCATCCTTCTGTCCAGACGTAAGACCCGGAAGGCAGAACCCGCTGATGATAGAGCCCTTTTAGTTCTTCTTCGGAAAAAGGTCCTTCCTGTGTGCTGCCGGGTTTTGCGAGATAATATGAAATCATGGGAGTCAAAGGCGTATATTCATAAAGCAAGCGAGAGAAAGCGCATCAGAGGAATAATGGCAACAGTCCTCCCAGAATGAGTATTGAGACAAGCATGAGGCCCAGGATGGCAAAGGAACGTTTCCATGAGCATTGGAAATTCCGGGCGACTACAAGGATGACCAGAATTTCAACGAAGAGAAAGAGCCATGACTGGTTCACCCAGTTGCCAAGCATATCGAAGATGGCCAGACCAACGCACCACGGGATCAATGTTTTCCGGTTTATTGTAGCATCCTTGGGAGAAAGCAGCACAATATACCCGTACAACAATAGACCGGAGATGATGCTGATGAGGAATGGAAACGCCTCCCCAGGAGAAGAACCTTCCACGGTTTTCATGAATGCGTAGTATTCATCCAGTTCTCTCTGTGCTCTCGTATCCCCGACATTAGCTTTCTGTTGCAGCTCAGTATTACTTATTTGATTTGCTTGCTGTACTGCAGCCAACTGTTGCCGCAACATATTAGCTAACTCAGTATTCCCTTCTCCCTCTGCCTTAGCTATATCATTTTCCATTCGGAGTGCTCCTATAGCATATTCCTTGGCCGTAGTAGCCCCTCCCATATATTGATTGCGAAGCTGTTCTCCGTATCTTTGCTTAGCCAAAGCAACGCCCTTAGCCATGTCTTCATCCAGCCCTGACTGCTTCGGAAGAGCACTGGATTCTTCTTGAGAAAACGCCTCAGGGGTATAAAAAAGGAAGCAAAATCCCATCAACAGAGCAGTAAGAATGCTCCTTTTTATCCCAAGTCTTTGTCTTTGGCGTACTGTATTCATTGTTATGTTTGTATTTGTGTTAATTCCATCCCGGCAGGATTTTGCCTGTATGATAAGATGTGAAAAGAATTCGAACCAAAATACTGCAAAGAGTGACGAAAGAATGTCTCTATATCTCTACACCCAAAATCACCGCTGCCAGAATTCCCCCGACAAGAGAAATTCCCATACTGATGCCTAATACCCCGAATGATTTGCCCAGTGTGAAATTCAGAACTTTATGAGCAACCAGGACAATAGCCGCCAGTTCCAGCAAAGCAAGAAAACCTGAGTCTATCACGGTAAGGATGAGATCGACCACGGCGAATATAATGGCAATCGTCTTGAAGTCCTTGATTGCCGCCGGCTCTTTATGCTCGGACAACCAATAGAGCGCCAGGAAGATCGCAAAACCAAACAATCCGGAGGAGAGCAATGTAAACAGAATCTCTCTTCCTGTTTCTGTTTTTTGCAATTCCTGCGCGCCTCTTATGAAAACATAGGGATTGATTTCCGCCAGTATGGAAGTCGTAGTCATAAAACAGATGTGTTGATTGGTTGCAGGACATGCCTCTTAACCCGCTTCCAGTTGCGGCAGGCCAATGTTCGAATACCGGAGTCCGACTGACTGATCAGGATGCCATGGGTGGCCCGTTCTCGTTCCAGTACAAATCGGCGCTCCTTCTCGCTGAGAGATCCGGGATGAGAGACCTCGACGATCACCGGGATCATCTTCCCGTCGGGGAAACAAACCATGCACCGGTGCTCTACCGTCTCCATCCCGCCCGGCCAGACAATGGCCCCGGCGCTTTGCACCTCTTCCAGAGAATACCATTGAAACCCTTCCGATGAATCATGATTATGGCAATCCGGGTGTCGACAGTCCGCACAGCGATACCCCAGCGGCTCCCCGCACAAATCGTCCACCAGAACCTTGTGCCCGACAACCAGTCCTCCCTGCCTGTCAGCCTCCAGACTCTGGACGACATAACGATGCATGGCCCGTTCGACGAGCATCAGTTGGTGACCTCCGCATTGAGGGCAGGTGAACTGGATGATACTTTTCATTGCTGGCATCTCGTTTACATTGCCTGTATATCTCCTTTTTACGATTTTAGTCAACGTAAAAATCTCACTTTAATCTCAAAAAGAGGAATGTTGTATAACCATATTGCCATTACTGAGCGATAGTGATACATTCCGAAGCATGGCAGGAGTGAATCAGGATGAGCTGAAAATGAACGTCAAGCTGTGGCTCAAGGCCAACAACTTCGACTACGCATGGCTCGCCGAACGATGTTTCGTGACGGAAGCGAC
>OIXL01000411.1_pt1 | contig 22587 bp, 18 predicted proteins | sample 1587761 | NCBI WGS metagenome assembly OIXL01 (sample SAMN03283246) | human gut metagenome | biome: human-associated habitat; material: feces | host: Homo sapiens | place: Peru | collected 2012 | reverse complement strand
AGAAAACGGTCAAATAACGGTTGCCGCCAAGGGTGACGTGAACCTGGAAAACGGCTATAATGAGTCCAGGGACGACTACGGTCTGAAATACAAGGAACGCGGTCTCCTCTCCAGCAAGACCACAACGATCAAGAGCCGTGACGAAAGCAAGACCGTGACATCCTCTACATACATTTGCAATATAAAAAATTTGTAATGGTTTGAGGTATTAAAATGACTGTGAAAACTGATGCAAAGAGCACCATCGCTTCTATTTGTATAACTGTTATTATTATTCTCTTGTGGGCAGGCTTCTATTGGGGAGAAAAATATATAGATAGAAAATATATAATGTTAAACGTTGATTTAATGATAGATGTTTATCAGTCCATACCGGATCCTTCAATGAAGTATAAAGAAGGTGTGAAAATTAAAAAAAGGTGGGTTGTGAAGTATTTAGAAGCGGAAAGGTTTTATCGAGGACTACCAACTAAAGATGGTATTGATTTTTGGACAAATTATGCCCGAAACAATGGGTGGAAAATCAAAGAGAATAATTCATGGCGTGATCAACGCGAGCAGCACATTCATTTTCAAAGAGGTAATATGAACTGGTATATTTTTCATAGGACAGGAGAAGATCGATGGAGCATGATGATTGATGTAAATGATATATTCCAGAAAATGGGGCTTTGACAGTTAACGATAGTAATCAATGATGCTCCTAGCGATTTGCAGGGGCTAAGTGCGTCCTATGGAAAAGGCGGACAGAATAGCATAGCAAAAGACACGGCGCATAAAGAAAGCACCGTGTCTGCCGGGCGCATTGCCCGCATCGAGAGTGGAAAAGATACAGACATCATCGGAAGCCAGGTAAAAGCAGAACAGGTCATCGCGAATGCTGGCGGAAATCTTCATATCGAGAGCGAGCAGGACAGCAAAGAATATCACGAAGAGGGGAAACAGATCGGCGCTTCTCTCGGATATAATGTAGCCAGCCATCAGCTCTCTGGCTTTGGCTCTGCAGGTAAATCCAAAACGGACTCTCACTATGGCAGTGTCACCGAACAAGCGGGTATCCAGGCTGGGAAAGATGGATTTGATCTTACGGTTGGTAAAGAAACCAGCCTCAAGGGAGCCGTGATTTCCAGTACAGCCGAAAAAGAGAAAAATCAGCTGACAACGGGAACTTTAAGCTGGGAAGATGTGGAAAATAAAGCAGATTATAAGGCAGGTGGAAAAGGAATAGCTTATGCGCCAAAAACAGCAGGTGTCGCTTTGAATGCGCGCGGACTTACCCCGCAAATAGCACCCACAGTAAAAGATAAAGCAGAAAATAGTACAAAGGCGGGCGTATCTGAAGGTACAATCACAATCACGCGACCAGATCAGCAAAAGCAGGACATTGCTATGCTCAATAGGAATGCTGAACAAGACTTTCAGAAGCTGAAAGAAATTTTTGCTAAATCCAAGGTGGAAGAAAAGCAAGAATTGATTGCCATGTTGGAAAAGTATGGAAATCAGGCCATTCATCAGTACGCGGAAAAGAACGGTTGGAAAGATTGTTCGTCTGAAAAGATAGCATTACACACGATGTTAAGTGGATTAACCGGATACCTAAGTGATTCTGGAGTCTGGAATAATGGTGTGGCAGGTGGACTTAATGAGTATATTCTGGGATGTATTGAGAAAGAAAAAGGAACAGAATGGATTCGAAATCACACTGATACTATCCAAGCATTTTCGGTAATAGTAGGAAAGCTCACCCAATTCGCGTCAGGACATAGTAATAATGATTCTTTTACTTCTATGATGGGGAGTAAATGGAATCTAATTGGTGATGGACACCCGAATCAAGCAATCATTGGAGCTGGAATTGGAATTGACTACAGTGGTCACGGACATGCGTCAATAATTTTTCAATTTGAAGATGGAACATATGAAGATGGTAATTTCGGCCGTTATGGTGGCGATGTTAGCCATTCTAGCTATGTAACAGCTCCGATTGGTCAGGGGACCTATGCATTTGATTATAATTATTATTTAGGAAAGGATAATAAGTACATTTTCTTTTTAAATGGTAATGCAAATGATATAGCATACGCCTACAACGATAGGATCAGGCAATCAGGGTATGTGGATGAAACGCAGAAACAAGGTAATGTTATAATCAACTTCGATCATAACGAAAAACCAATTCTTGCTGACGAGGTGAGACGAATTCCGAATTCAACAAATGACTACAACGCGTTTAATAATAATTGCGTTACAACATCTATTTTTCCTTTAAAAGTGACTTTATCGTGGGAGGACAGTATTTTAAGACAACTGTATAAATCTTGGCTTCCTTTAGATGCAGGAATTTTATTACAAGAGGATTTCTATCTTCATGAAGGAGATGGCCTTGTTTCTTGGATATGGAGGCCAGATGGAAATGAATAAGAAAATATTTATCTCTCTTTGTGCTCTTATATTACTGCTTGCCGGAATGAAATTGGTGATAACTTCTTTATATAAGGGAAGCTTGGTAGCGGATGGCAGTTTTTTCTATATGCAGAGTCCAAGTGAATTAGGTATTGTAAACATAAATACACTATCTAATCCCCAAATACTTGATTTTAGTAAAGTATTCGCGAAGCATAAGCTTAAATCGAAAATTTTGCCCAAAACAATTTGTAATGAATTTGAATTGGGGGATAAAGAATTGGCTATGCTTTGCCGTGGGCAGGGTGATACTCTGGTAATAGTATATGCCAATGAATGTAGCGCTAAACTCTTTAACATTTCCAAAAAAAGCAATAGTGAGATTAGTGCTTTTAAGATTTCACCTTGCGGAATCTGGTTGGGGATTGGAAATGAGCTCATTACCATTGATAAAGAATCTAATTCCATCCGCCATGTAGTAAATGACTATAGCCCAGATTCAAATAATTATAATTTATTGATATACGAGGGGGAAATTTTTTATATTAACACTAAAGGAGATATGGTGTGTCGAGAAAAAATGGGAAAGACGTATCAGCACAATTTCAACTCGATACAAAGCCCAAAAGATATCGTTTAAACGGCTGGGCTGCTATAGGGGAAATAGCATTTTTAGAAGATATAGAGCAAAAGGAAACGTATGCTCTTGATTTAAAAAACAAGCAACGGAAGAAGGTTTTTTCACATCGGATCTTAAACCGAGGAACGTCAAAAGACACCAGCTATATTGAGGTGTTGCCAAATCAAATTGGACATCCTACGTTTTTTGATTTTGGATCTTTTGGGGATGAACTATTTAGAAATGTTTCGGTACATGAATATGGATCTTATTTGTACCAAGCTCTAAATAACACAGTAAAAGAAATACCTGATGGTATGCACTACTTGGGATTATCATCTTATTCTTTAAGTCAAGAGGAATTACTTAGTATACAGAAAAAACTAGATAACTTGTAGCGAGCCCTTATAATGGATCCGGAGATTCAGACCAGGCTCTTGGATTTTGAGCGCGTATCTATGGATGTGAATGTCAATGAAAAAGTGAGCCACATGGCCGTGAATTTATGAGCCACGTTGACCGTAAAAAACTACGACTTCCTTTTGCGTGCATTTTGGAAGCGATACGATTCGCATTCATGTTAAGAATATGGGAGTGATAGGTCAGACAATCTACCAATGCCGCAACCAGTGTGGCATCCTTGAACAGCTCAGGCCATTTGGAAAACTCAAGATTGATCGTAATCATGGTGATTATTCGTTCTGAACGTTCGGCTATGACCTTAAATTGGAATGAAATAGAAGCCATTGGACACAAAACACTTTAGTCGAATACTCCGTGGAATGAAATTGGAGATCATTTTTGTGCGCATATCATAAATGCATAGAAAGTGAGTCTCTTCATGCGTAACGCGTATTTGGCTAATATATCCCGATGGTGTATACTATAAATCATCGAATCATCCAAAATAAGCATACAATAAAATGGAGGAAATGATTTATGGAAATGCTATTGGGGTTTATTGTCCTTCTCGGGTGTCTCTTCCTGGGAATTAAGCACGGGGGGATCGGGCTTGCTGTCATCAGCGGCATCGGTCTTACGCTGTACACGTTTGTTTTCCACTACAAGCCGGGCACGCCGCCGATCGGCGTCATGCTGACCATTCTGGCGGTCGTCACCTGCGCAGGCTTCCTGCAGACGTCCGGCGGGCTGACGGTCATGCTGAAGTATGCGGAAAAATTCCTGCGCAACAATCCGAAGCACATCACGGTCCTGGCTCCGGTGACGACCTGGTTCCTGACCGTTCTCTGCGGCACGGGCCATGTCGTGTATACCATGTTCCCGATTATTTATGATATTTCTATCAAGCAGAATATCCGCCCGGAACGTCCGATGGCGGTATCGTCCATCGCATCCCAGATGGGTATCTCGGCGTCCCCGGTATCGGTCGCTGTCGTCTCCATCGTAGGCTTCATGGCGGCGGCAGGGCATACCTTCAACCTGCTGCAGATCCTTGCGGTGTCCATCCCGGCGACTTTGATCGGTGTCATCTGCGCGGCTCTTGTCAGCTATAAGAGAGGCAAGGATCTCGAGAATGACCCCGCGTTCCAGGAAATGATCAAGGATCCGGAACAGAAGTCCTATGTCTTTGGCGAAAATGAATCGCTGCAGGGCAAGGAACTGCCGTCCTCTTATTATCATGCGACCATCATTTTCCTCGTGGGCATTATCCTGATCGCGATCCTGGGCAATTTCCCGGATCTTCTGCCGCACTTTGCTGATGCGAAGGGCAAGATGAAGGCGATCTCTATGACGACGGTCATCCAGATCATCATGCTCCTGATCTCTGCGATCATTCTCTTCGTCTGCAAGACGAAGGCGAAGGAAGTCGGAAACAGCCAGGTCTTCCGTGCGGGCGTTGTCGCACTGGTTTCTGTCTACGGTGTAGCATGGATGGCGGATACTTACTTCGCCAACCACATGGCAATCCTGAAAACGTTCCTGGGCTCTGTCGTTACGGCATATCCATGGGCGTATGCAGTCGTTCTCTTCTTCACTTCGAAGCTGGTCAATTCTCAGGGCGCGGCGGTCGCGATCGTCATGCCGATGGCACTGAACCTGGGCATGGATCCGATCATGGTGCTGTCTTTCATTCCTGCCTGCTATGGGTACTTCTTCCTGCCGACCTATCCGTCGGATCTGGCGTGCATCGGTTTTGACCGTTCCGGTACGACAAGGATCGGAAAGTTTGTCCTGAACCACAGCTTCATGCTGCCGGGGCTGACCGGTGTCGTGACAGCCTGCATCGCCGGCTTCATCATCGCGCATGTGCTGTACTAAGAAATAGATATCTGAAAACGCTCCCGCCGAACATTCGACGGGAGCGTTTTTGCATGTATGGTGACTGGTGACTAGTGACTGGTGACTAGTGGCTGGTGACTAGTGGCTGGTGACTAGTGGCTGGTGACTGGCGGCAGAGGTCAGAGGCCAGAGGTCAGAAGTCAGAGGTCAGAAGTCTGAAGCCAGAAGCCAGAAGTCTAAAGTCTGAAGTCTGAAGTCTGATGTCTAATCCCTAATCCCTAATCCCTAGCCACTCATCCCTGCTTTCAAACTTCAGAAGTCAGAAAGTCAGATGTCTCCCTGTCTAATCACCAGTCCCCAGTCCCCAGTCCCCAGTCCCCAGTCCCCAGTCCCTAGTCCCCAGTCCCCAGTCACCAGTCACTCATCTCACAACTCACTAAAGAGCGGGGAGTACATCAGGAAGAGGGTGCAGGTGGTGATGGTGGTGGCGAGTGTGATCAGGGTGAGGAGGATGCCATACTTGATCTGCTGCGCGGCATCGAGCCCGTGGCCGATGGGGATGGCGCGGGTGGAGATCGGGAGGACGTAGGCGCAGTTGGCGGCGACGATGGTACCTAAGATGTAGGGGATGGAATTCACGCCCAAAGCTTTCGTAAGGCCGGTGACGACGGGGATGGAGATGGAGCCGGCTGCGGTATTGCTGGAGAGTTCGGAGAGGAAGGTGGCAAAGCCGCAGGAGATCGCCATGATGGAGAGGGGGCTCGAGAGATGCATGGCGGCGATGAGGGCAGCGAGCTGCTCGATCGCGCCGGTTTCGATGACGAGGCGGCCCAGGGCGAGGCCGGAGGCGAAGAGGCAGATCATGCCCCACATGATGTGCGACTCAGCGTATTTCCATGTGAGCATCGGACATCCTGTCTCATCTTTCAGGAAGAACATGAACAGACCAAGGGTGAGGAAGATGTAGGCAGGCTTCCAGCCGGGGAGCAGGTCGGCGAAGGCAGGGCGGGCGAAGGCAAGGATGGTCGCGGAGAGGAAGAGGATGAGGCCGATCCATTCGCCTTTCTTCAGAGGGCCGAAGGTTTTGTACATATCCTGAAAGTAGCTGCGTGTGCCCTTCATCTCTTTCACGGGGACGGGGATCGCCCAGAGGAAGAGGAGGTTCACGAGGAAAATGATCGCAAGCAGCGGGAGGAAGCGGATGACCCAGTCGTAGTACATGAATTCGTGCCCCGTGAGCTGCTCGATGTAGGAGACAGCGACGAGATTGGCGGATGAGCCGATCGGCGAGCCGAAGCCGCCGATGCCGCTTCCCCAGCCGATGGCAAGAAGGATCGGAAGGGCGAGGCGGCTCTTTACGATGTCCTTCTCGCCGACGAAATGGAGCATGGCGACGGCGATGGGGCAGAAGATGGCAGCGACGACGACATTTGGCAGGAAGACGGAGAGCAGGGTCGAGGCGAGGAACCAGACAAAGATCTGGTTCTTCATCGAGGTGCCGATGCAGCAGAGCGTCTTGACGGAGATCCTTCGATCAAGTCCTGTGGTCGTCCATGTGAGACAGATGAGATCGGAGCCAAGGAGCAGGACGGCGATTTCTGAGAAGTACTGGCTGAGCACATGGCCTTCGGGGATCAGATCAAAGAAGGAATCCACCAGAATGGGGATGAAGGCGGTGACGTAAATGGAAACGGGGCGGAGGATCCACCATAGCGCCATCCAGACGGCAGTGCCGATCGCAAAGGATTGCGCGGGCGTGAAGGTGCCTGTGAGTGCAAAGGCGGTGAATGCAAAGCTGGCAGGGCCGGCGAGGATTTCGAGTATATTTTTCATGAGACCTCCTTGGGGAAAGCGGGGCGGCGGGGGCATCGGCTCCGATGGGAAGGGCGGCGCGAAGCCTTCGGGATCGTTTTCTTTCTCTATTATAGGATGCTATACTATAAAAGAAAAACTGTTATATAACGTACTAAGTACAGGGGAATGCCTGTACTATGAAGGAGGAGATCCGATGAATTTTTTGACGATACACTACTTCCTGACGCTGGTCGAAGAGCGGAATTTTACGCGGGCCGCAGAGCGGCTGCATGTGACGCAGCAGACGCTTTCAGGGCATATCGCGATGGTAGAGAGGGAGGTGGGGATGAAGCTCTTCATCCGTCATGTGCCGCTCGAGCTGACGGATGGGGGCGAGGTATTTTATCGCTACGCGCGTATATTCCAGCGCAATGAACTGGCATTTCGCCGTGCGCTTTCGGATGTGTCGGGAAGTGAGAGCGGAGTGCTTCGCATCGGTGTCGCGCCCGCCCGCGGCGAGGTCCTGCTGCCGCCATTGCTTGAAGTCTTTCACCGTCAGTATCCACGTGTGCGCATCGTTCTTTGCGAGATGGCGAATGCAATGATCTGGAAAGCACTGGAACGGGAGGAGATCGATCTGGCGTTGGCGCGGTGGGAAGAGGAGCTGCCCGGTGTCTTGCTCTATCCCTATCAGGAGGAGGAGATCGTGCTTCTTCTTTCCGCCGATCTGTATCAGCGCCTGCCGGGGACGGAGGAAGAGAAATCGCGCGTTCTCTCTGCGCCGCAAAAGGAGCTGCCTGTTTTTTTGGAGCCGTGTGATTTTCTTCTGAACAGCGAGGGGGATATCGCCGGACGTCTGGCGAGGAAGCTTTTCCGTGAGGCCGGCTTCGCTCCGCGCGTGGCGGCGGAGTCTGAGCATATGGCGACGATGCTCCGGCTCTGCCTGCGGGGACTGGGGGCGTATTTCTGCCCGAAAAATCTGGCCGAGGCCATGCTTGCCCCGTCGGATATGCAAAAACTCCACCAGATCGCTTTCACGGAAGGGAAATATATGATTTCCTTCGCGTGCCATGAAAGCTCGCATCGGTGGAGTATGATAGAGAATTTTTTGAAAATAGCAGGAAAGTAGGAGAAAACGGCAAAGGGGATGCACAGCCCCTTTGCCGTTTTGCTTTCATTTGGTTCAGGGTTCAAGGTTCAGGGCTCAAGGCTCTCGTGGCGGCTTCGCCGCCTTTTTTTAGAAGATGGTATTCTCGTATCGCAGCCTTCCCCTCTAGGGAAAGGTGCCCCTTCCAGCACTTCTCACTTCAGCCACAGCTCTGCTGCAGCCGAGGCGGCCTGTGTCGGCGTGATGACGCCCTGCTCGGCCATGAGGGCGAGGACGACGGTCATGCGCTTCGCGCCTTCCTTCGGGTGTGAGATGGGGTCATAGGCAGACGGTGCCTGCGGGAGACCGGCGAGCATCGCGCACTGGGCGAGGTCGAGCTCCTTGGGCGCTTTGCCAAAGTAGGTGCGGCTGGCTTCCTTGAGGCCGTAGGCACCGTGACCGTAGTAAATGGTATTCAGATAGAGCTCGAGGATCTCTTCCTTGCTGTAATTCCGCTCTAGCTGGACGGCGAGCGCCAGCTCTTCGATCTTGCGGGTCATGGTGCGGTCATTCGAGAGGAAGATGTTTTTCACGGTCTGCTGGGTGATGGTGCTGCCGCCCTGGAGCGTCTCTCCGGCGAGATAGTTCGTGAAAGCAGCGCGCGCGACGCCGATGAGGTCCATCGCGCCGTGCTCATAGAAGCGGCGGTCTTCGGTCGCGACGATCCCTTTCTTGAGGTAGTCCGGGATCTCGGCAAAGGGGACGAATTCTTCTCGATGCACACGCGCCTCCAGTGCTTCCCTGAAGTGGAGCACATTGTCCATTTTTTCCTTGGTGGTGAGGAGCTTCTCTGCCCCGTCGACGGGGCTTTTTGCGTCCGGCTTCGGCGGCCGTGCTTCGATGCTGCCCTCTTGGGTCTCTCCGGAGGAAAGACCGGAGATCAGTGTCCTGACGGTATCCGAGATCTCCGTCAGGATGCCTTTCTCTTCGGAGGGCGGTGTGTCCTTCGGCAGGCTCTTTTGGACGGCATGTGGTCTGACAGGTTCATGTACGACGTTCTTCGTGAGCTCGTTGCCCGAGGAGAAGCCCCAGTACATCGCGCCGCCTAAGATCAATAAAAGGAAAAGAAATTTTTTCATGAATGGCTCCTTATGGCAGTACATTTTCTTTTATTGTAGCACAAGTTGGCGGGGCATGGGGGTAGAAGTGACTGGTGACTAGTGACTAAATACCACCTTCAGGCACCACCCCCGCCCTACCTATAGAACCGGCTGAACCTCTTTCGCAAACAATCAAAGGGCAGCACGCCACAAGGACTAAGTTTGAAAGCAGTGATGAGTAGCTAGGGATTGGGGATTAGAAGCAAGCGGTGATTGGAGTAGTGCAGTTAGAGCACGCTGACCGTCCTGCAAGGAGGATCTCTCGGCTACGCTCGAGATGACGACGACGCGAAACGCTATCAAAACTTCGCGGCGCTTCATTATTTTTTGCGCCGCACCAACCCCTTTGAACCCGTAGAACCTACAGAACCCGCTCCCCCTCTTTCGCACGCAATCAAAGGACGATACGCCCCAGGGGCTAACCCTGTGAACCTGTTGAACCTTTTGAACCCGTTAAACTCATCCCCCATTTCCCCTTCATGCGAAATACTCTCAAATATGGTATAATAAATACGCACCATCAAGGTGCGTTTATATATATGTAAATAAATAAAAGGCGGTCATGCATGACAGGCCGCCATTTTTTTGTAAGGAGAATCTCATGTCTGAAGATATTCATGAAATCCAGGCTCGTCACAGCGAAGAGAATGGCAAGAAAGACTACGGCGCAGATGACATCCGTGTCCTCGAAGGGCTCGAAGCGGTGCGCCTGCGTCCGGGTATGTACATCGGCTCGACATCAGCGCGCGGTCTGCACCATCTGGTCTACGAAGTCGTCGACAACAGTATCGATGAAGCACTCGCAGGCTACTGTACGCACATCGAAGTGACGCTCAATGATGACGGCAGCTGTACAGTCACGGATAATGGCCGCGGTATCCCGACGGGGATGCACGAGACTGGGAAACCTGCCATGGAAGTCGTACTGACCGTGCTCCATGCAGGCGGCAAATTCGGCGGGGATGGCTATCCGATCTCCGGCGGTCTGCACGGCGTCGGCATCTCTGTCGTGAATGCGCTCTCCGAATGGACACGCGTCGTGGTGCGCCGTGAAGGACATTTCCATGAAATGAGACTGTCCCGCGGGGAAGTCACGCAGTATATGAAGACCTACGGGGAAACGAAGGAGACGGGCACGTCTGTCACCTTCAAGCCGGATATCGAGATCTTCAAAGAAGGGGTGGACTTCGACTATGATACCCTGAAGATCCGCATGCGCGAGCTGGCTTTTCTGAATAAAGGCCTCACCATCACGCTGACAGACCTGCGCGACGGTGCGACCCACGAGGAGAAATTCCACTATGCCGGCGGTATCACGGAATTCGTCCAGTTCCTGAATGAAGGCAAGGATCTTGTCGATCCGGCAGTCATTGCGTTTGAAGGCGAGAAGGATAAGGTCATCGTCGATATCGCGATGCAGTACCAGACAGGCTACAGCGAAAGCATGTATACCTTCGTCAATGACATCAATACCATCGAAGGCGGCATGCACCTTGCCGGCTTCCGCAGCGCGCTCACCCGTGTCCTCAATGAATATGCACGTAAGAATAACATCCTCAAGAACAATGAAGCAAACCTTTCCGGCGATGATGTCCGTGAAGGGCTGACCTGCGTCATTTCCGTCAAAGTGCCGAATCCGCAGTTTGAAGGCCAGACCAAGACGAAGCTCGGAAATCTCGAGGTCAAGGGCATCGTGGATAATCTCGTTTCTGAAGGCCTGCGTACCTACCTCGAAGAGCATCCCGCGGAAGGGAAGGCCATCGTCGAGAAAGGCATCACGGCGAGCCGTGCCCGCGAAGCAGCCCGCCGCGCCCGTGAGCTGACCCGGCGCAAGAATGCGCTCGAAGTCTCCAGCCTTCCGGGAAAGCTGGCTGACTGCACAGAAAAAGACCCGAAGATGACAGAGATCTATATCGTCGAAGGGGACTCTGCAGGCGGATCTGCGAAGTCCGGCCGTGACCGCCGCTATCAGGCGATCCTCCCGCTGCGCGGCAAGATCCTGAATGTAGAAAAAGCTCGTCTCGACCGTGTCCTGAATTCCGATGCCATCCGTACCATGATCACCGCTTTCGGTACGGGCGTCGGTGAAGACTTCGACATCACGAAGCTCCGCTATTACAAGATCATCATCATGACGGATGCCGATGTCGATGGTGCGCACATCAGGACACTGCTCCTCACCTTCTTCTATCGCTATATGAAGCCGCTCGTCACCGAAGGCCACGTCTTCATCGCCCAGCCGCCGCTGTATCAGGTACGCAAGGGGCGTCAGAAATACTACACCTACGATGATGATGAACAGAATAAGCTCCTCGATGAGATCGGCCGCGATGGCTGTGCGATCCAGCGCTACAAAGGGCTGGGCGAAATGAATCCGGAACAGCTCTGGGATACCACGATGAATCCGGAACAGCGCGTCATGTTGAAGGTCGAGCTCACCGATGCTGTCGAAGCAGACCGCCTCTTCACCATCCTCATGGGCGACAAGGTAGAGCCGAGACGCAAATTCATCGAAGAGCATGCGAAGGACGTCACGAACCTGGATCTGTAATGTGGTAGAAGCTAGTGACTGGTGACTAGTGACTGGGATTCTCCGGCATCGTCATCCCGAGCGTAGCCGAGGGATCTCTACTGCTCTGCGGGAATCAGCGCGTATGCGTCTGGGAAAAACGATGTCTTGGTGCTGTCTCACAGCAGGCAATGAGCGTTCTGCAATAGAGATTTCTCGCTTGCGCCCCTCTGACGGCGGCGCGAAGTGCTATCAAAACTCCGCGGCGCTTCATTATTTTTATGCGCCGCACCACCATTTCTCATTCCTAATTCCTCATTCGAACAAAGCTTTCATCCGCGATCCATGGGCAGCTCAACCCACGGGCAACCCTGGACTCGCCAACCTGAACCCTGAGCCTTCATTTCTCTTACATTTTCTTTACTTTTTGTTGCCATTCCATGCCCAAATAGTATACAATAGGGATGGCAGTGATCTGCCATCGAGAGTGGTAAGAAGAGGGAAGGGGGACAGAGATGAAATACTTCTACCCCGCCATTTGTTCATACGATCAGAAAAAGGGAATGTTCTTCGTGATGTTTCCAGACCTCATCGGTTGTGAAGCGAAAGCCAGCACCATGAATGAGGCTGCGAAGAAGGCCAGAGAAGCTTTGGCCGCCTCTCTTCTGGAACTGGAAGAGAAAGCGCTTCCCATTCCGAGCGCAACCAGCGAACGGCAGCTTCGTCTCCGCGAAAGCGGCAAGCGAATCTGTACATTCTTGGTAGATATGGATGAATATCGGGCCTATAAAACGTACAAAGTCAGACACGCAGATGCCAAGAGCGCAGAATGGGCTGGCGAAGCCAGAAAAGGACGTCGCCAGAGCATCCTCGCCAAAGTCTTCGGATTCAGATAAATCAGATAAATAAAAAAGGCAGAAACGAAATGAGTAGTCATTTTCGTTTCTGCCTTTTTGTTATGTAAGGCTTGGCAGGTTCTATAGATTCAAATGTTGGCTTCGTCGCGATACGAGGATTGTATTCTCGTATTACAAACCTAGTCACTAATCCCTAGTCCCTAATCCCTAGTCCCTAGTCCCTAGTCCCTAGTCCCTAGTCACCAGTCACCAGTCACTTATTTCAGCAAATTCATGAATACCATCAGAATGGATGCATTGAGGAAATCGACGACGAAGGCCCCGATGAGCGGGATGACGAAGTAGGCCGTATGCGCGGAGCCGTAGCGTTCGCACATTGCATTCATATTTGCGATGGCATTTGGCGTAGCGCCGAGGCCGAAGCCGCAGGTGCCGGCAGCCATGACGGCGGCTTCATAGTCGCCTCCCATGACGCGAAAGATGACAAAGTAGGCGAAAGCACCGATCAAGGCGACTTGGATGAGAAGCGTCAGCGTGAGCGGTACGGCGAGCGAGGCGAGCTGCCAGAGCTTGAGACTCATAAGGGCGCAGGAGAGAAAGATATTGAGGCACATGCCGCCCAGGACTTCGCATTCCTGCTGGTAGGAGCCGTACCACTCCGTGATCTCCGATACATTGCGGATGACGGCAGCGACGATCATGCCGCCGATGTATCCGGGGAAGACAAGGCCGATGCTGCTGAAGAAAGCGCTCACATAGGTACCGATGCCCATAGCGAGGAGCAGCTGGCCGAAAGCGTACATGAAGTGATCCATATTGAGGTAAGCCGCCGCGGCATCTTTGGGATGCACCACCGTCGGTTTCTCGCCGGTCTCTTCTGACGAATTGTCTGTTTCATCAGAGATCAGCGAGAAGCGGCGCACCAATAGCTCGCCGACCGGACCGCCGATGAAGCTGCCGGAGACAAGACCGAAGGTGGCAGCCGCAAAGGCGATGGTGGTGCCATTCATGAGTCCCATCTCTTCCAGTACAGGACCGAAGGAGCCGGCTGTCCCGTGACCGCCGACCAGCGGGATCGAGCCGTCCGCGAGCCCCATCAGCGGGGGCAGGCTGAATACATGGGCCATGGAGATCCCGATGAGGTTTTGCAGAAGGATGAGGATCGCGACCATGATGCCCATTTTGAAGACGAGATAGCCGCCCCGCAGGATCAGGCGCAGGCTCGCCATGTAGCCGATGCTCGTGAAGAAGAGCATCATGCACCAGTTCTGCATGACGGTGTCCTGGCTGTAGTTCCATATCCCCTCTGTGTAGAGGATGCAGTTCACGATGGAGAAGATCGTCCCGCCGATGACCGGCGCGGGGATGCAGTACTTGCGAAAGAGGGGGATTTTCCCCTTCAAAAATCCACCAAGAAAAAAGACTGCCACAGCGGCAGCCAGCGTTTGATACATATTGAGTGTGATAGTCATTCTTTGCTCCCATTTATGGAAACACTGATGAAATCAGATTCCGCGATTGCATCAGCGTTTCCTTATATATTACTCGAAAATTATAATTGATTTTGAGAGCCATGTCAATTTGGGGCAGGCTAGTTTCCGCTTTCTAAACAACTGGCATGTAAGCCGACATCCGAATAAAGTTAGGAGTTAGGAGTTAGGAGTGAAGGTACGGCGCATAAAAATTTGGAAGCGCCTTGAAATTTTATATAAAATTGGGGCATTGGGGCGCTCTATGAATTGTGCGCCCCTTCCACCACTCCTCACTCCTCACTCCTCACTCCTAATTCCTCACTTGGGCAAAGATTCAATTCTTGATTCATGGAGTGACCCCGAACCCTTCTTTTCCTCACTCTTTCTCAGAAATTCAATTTCGGTTATAATAGATTTATAGAAATACTCATAAACTACTGACAGAAAAGAGGCGTCCGTATGATTCCGAAAGAATTAGATGAAACCGATATCAAAATCATCAATGCACTCAAAAAGAATGGCCGCATTTCCATGACAAATCTGGGGCGGCAGGTGTACCTCACGAGTCAGGCGGTGAAGAATCGGCTGGAGCGGTTGCAGGATCTGGGCATCGTCGAGCGCTATACGGTCAATGTGAACTGCCCTGTCTTCGGCTATGCCGTCCACGGTATTTTTGAACTCACATTGTCCGAAGATAGGAAACAGGATTTCCTTGCTTTCGTGAAGACGACAGAGTACCACATCCTTCACTGCTATGCGGTGGATGATGGAAAGAAAATTTTCATCGACGCACATTTCGAAAGCGAGGCTTCCCGCGCCGAGCTGCTCACCGTGCTCTCTGCCTATGGCAGCTGCACGCTCCATCCCGTGACCGCAGAGATCCACAGCAATCATCCGGCGGATGAATGACTAGTGACTGGTGGCTAGTGACTAGTGACTGGTGACTAGTGACTGGTGGCTAGTGACTATTGACTAAGAGACTAAGAGACTAAGAGACTAGGAGACATCAGACATCAGATGCCAGACATCAGACATCTGACTTCTATCCGCCAGCCTTTGGGCATCGCCACTATTTATACTCCGCGGCGCTTCTGATTTTTATGCGCCGCACTACCACTCCTCACTCCTCACTCCTCACTCCTAACTCCTAACTGGCGAGTAGAGCTTTCATCCGCAATCATAGGGCGGCACGTCCCACGGACTACCCCTGAACCTGTTTTTTCAAGGAGCTTTTATGTTCGATTTTCTGGATGTATCTTCCCTGATTTACCGCGCTCCGGCGCTCCTCATCGCGCTCTCTATGCACGAGTACGCGCATGCCGCCGTATCCGATGCTTTGGGCGACCCTACGCCGTCCCGCATGGGGCGGCTCACCATCAATCCGATGGCGCATCTCGACATGGTGGGGACGCTCCTCCTTGTGCTCTGCGGATTCGGCTGGGCGAAGCCGGTAGAAATCAATCCGCGCTATTATAAGAATTACCGCATGGGGATGCTGAAAGTGTCCTTCGCAGGCCCGGGCATGAATCTTTTCCTGGCCTTCCTTTCGCTGCTTCTCATCACGATCCTGGGGCGTATCGGCATGCTCGGTGACGGCGGCTTCTATTTCCTGCAGTGGATCATGATGTACAATGTATGGTTCGCTTTCTTCAATCTGATCCCGATACCGCCGCTCGATGGCTCGAAGATCGTCTCCACCGTGCTGCCCGGAGAGCTTGCCTGGAAATTTGAAAACTTCAATGCGCGCTACGGCTTCGTCATCCTGATGCTCATCGTATTCTCCGGCTGGGTGAACCGCATCATCGGCCCGCTTGCACAGGGCTATGTGAATCTCTGCTATGCGGCGTTGCGTGTGGTATTTTGAATAGCGCTTGGTATTTCTGAATATGGGTCAATAAAGCGGTGAAACATTTGCGCTAAAAGTGAGGAGTGAGGAATTAGGAGTGAGGAGTGGCGGAAGGGGCGCACAAATTTTATGGCGCCCCAATACCCCTTTTTATATTTCCATTTATGCGCTACTTATATAAAATTTCACGGCGCTTCCAAATTTTGTGCGCCGTACCTACACTCCTAACTCCTCATTCCTAACTCCTAACTCCTAACTATATCCGACATATTGCCTAGTGTTCCCCCTGAACCCTTTTTCCATTTTTTCAAAGGATCTCCCATGACCATTACCTGGCTCATTTTTGAAACGCTCGGCACCATCGCCTTTGCCTTCTCCGGCGCTGTGGTGGGACTGTCGCGGCGTATGGATATTTTCGGCATCACCGTGCTCGCTGTCATGACTGGCGTAGGCGGCGGGATGGTGCGTGACGTCCTCTGCGGCATCACGCCGCCGTCGGTACTTCGCAGTCCCAATGGGCTCTTCGTCTCCATCATCACGGCACTCATCATTTCTTTTCTCTATCCGGTCTATCGCGTATCGAAGGAGAATGAGCGCTACATCACGTTCATGTACAATATCTCGGATACGGTGGGTCTTGCGGCCTTCACAGTGACGGGAGCGCTGACGGCATTTTATCAGTACCCCGACTCGTATCGGTTTCTTCTGCCGACCATGCTGGGACTTATCACTGCGGTCGGCGGCGGCATGCTGCGAGATATGATGGCGCGGCGCATGCCTGTCGTGCTGTACATGGATGTGTACGCCATCGCATCCATTGCCGGCGGCCTTGTCCTGTGCTGCCTGCGTCATTTCACGGCGCTGGAGCTTTCCGTTTCCTCATGGATCGCTTTTGCCTGCGTGACACTTCTCCGCTTCTGTGCGATCCACTTCCACTGGCAGCTCTATCATCCGCATAGGAAAAGAAGGAGGCAGTGACTAGTGGCTGGTGACTAGTAGCTAGTGACTAGTAGCTAGTAGCTAGTGACTGGTGGCTTGAATGCTACTTTGGGGCATCGCCATTATTTATACACCGCGGCGCTTTTGATTTTTATGCGCCGCTCCAGCATTTCGCATTTCGCATTTCTAATTTCTCATTTAAGAAAGGAGTCTTCCCATGGATCAGAAACGTATCATCGATGAATTCAAAGAACTGGTTTCTATCGAGGTCCACTCGCGTGACGAAAGGGCGATCGCTGATGTACTGAAGGAAAAGCTCACGGCGCTCGGCCTCACTGTGACGGAAGACAAGGCAGGCGAGGTGCTCGGCGGCAATACGGGCAATCTCTATGCACAGCTTCCCGGAAGCGCGGACGGCGAGCCGGTCCTTTTCTCCGCGCATATGGACCGTGTGGGAAATCATGGGCATATCGTTCCTCTCGTGAAGGAGGAGGAAGGGAAGATCGTCTCGGACGGGACATCGATCCTGGCAGGCGATGACATCGGCGGCGTCGCGGCGATCCTTGCGATGCTTCGCGAAGTGAAGGAGAAGCAGATCCCGCATGGCCCCATCGAGGTGGCCTTCTCTGTCTGTGAGGAAACGGGCGTCGAAGGCTCGCGCCAGTATGATTTTTCAAAGTTCCGCTCGAAGAGTGCTTTCGTATATGATGCCTCCGGCAAGGCGGGGACCATCGTCCTTGCCGCTCCGAGCAAGGGGCGTGTCACGATCCGTGTTGCTGGCGTGACGGCGCATGCGGGCAATGAACCGGAAAAGGGACTGAATGCGTTGAAGGTGGCAGCAGATCTCATCATGCATCTTCCCGATGGCCGCCTTTCGCCGGTATCGACGGCGAATTTCTCCATCATCGAGGCGGGGAGCGCGACCAATGTCGTCTGCGATCTCGTGACGATCACCGGCGAGCAGAGAAGCCGCGATGCGAAGGAGTATCAGCAGATCTCTGCCGATATTCAGGCGGCGGCAGACAGGATCTCCGAGAAATACCATACGAAGATCGAGGTCGAGCTGCATACGCTTTACCATGCCTTCAAGCTCGAAGAGACTGCGCGCCCCTGCGTGCTGGCCAAAGAGGCGGCAGAGGCAGTCGGGGCAGCGCCCTTCTTCAAGGAAGGGGGCGGCGGCATGGATGCGAACCATTTCAATGAACACGGCATCGCCGCTGTCGGGATCGGTACAGGGAATTTCAAATGTCACACCAGCGAGGAATATCAGGTGATCGATGACCTCGTCAAATGCGCCAAGCAGGCGGTGGAGATCGTGAAGCTCGCAGCGGGAAAATAGGGAATGGTGGTGGCGGTTTCGCCAAGATCCTTCGGCTCAGTCCCCCCCGCTTTCTGAATACGATTTCTCAACAAACGACATTTTACTCCGCTCAGGATGACGAAAAGGGGGATGCCTGCCCTCATTTTTTCCTCCGGAAGGGAGTAGTCGGACGCTAATGACAGCCAATAATAAAAGCGTAAGTGATTATCGGATACGATTTCACTTACGCTTTTGCTTTTTAGTGACTGGTATTTCCTATTTCCTAATCCCTATTTCCTAATCCCTATTTCCTAATCCCTAGTCACTAATCCCTAGTCACTAGCAACTATTTACCCGAAGATCACGAAGTTTGCGGCGACGATGAGGATGCAGGAGACAGCCATCGGGATGGCGGTGCGTTTCACAAGGTCAAAGGGGCTGATGCCAGCCATGCCGGAGGCCACGATAATGACACCGGTGATCGGAGAAATGGCGCGCGCGGAGCTCGCGATGAGGTGCATCGGGAGAATCATGAAGGAGGCTGCGACACCTGTCTTGGCAGCGATCGCCGGGACGAGATTGGCAAAGGCAAAGAAGGGCGCATTGCCGCTGCCCATGAGGATGGCGCAGACTGCGATGATGGCGATCATGACAAGCGTCAGGCCAGATGCGCCGAAGCCGGTGGTCTGGGCGCCCTGGATCATGGCATCGATGGAGCCTGTGGAAGTGAGGCCTTTCGCGAAGAATTCGCCGGCGATGACGATGGTGATGACATTGGCGAGCTGCTTGCCCATGCCGTCGAAGAAGATCTGGATTTCAGAGAAGGTTTCCTTCAGGTCTCTCGTGCGGAAGAACTGGGCGATCATGCCGATGGCGGTCCCCATGAGCATCGCCATGATGATGTTCATCTTGATGCCAGGGAGGCAGAGCGGCGAGAAGATGAGGATGAGAGCGAGAGGAATGATCGGAAGGATAGCATAGATTTTCGGCGGATGGGAAAGCGCGGCTTTCTTTTCATCCTCGGTCTCGATATTGACAGAGACTTCTTCTGGATCCAGAGCGCGGACGATGTGTCCATCGCGCTTATCCATGATTTTCTGCGTGAGGTAGTGGGCGATAGCGACACAGGGGATGACGGCGCAGGCGATCGGGATCTGGAAGGTGTGCCAGTAGATGACGGGATCAAAGCCTGCGATTTCAGCGGCAAAGATGGTGCCGGTATCTGACGGGCTCCAGTCAAGGCAGAGCGTGGTCGCGATGGCTGCGGTCGCGGAAATGCGGGAGACGCCGAGTGCGACGAGGATCGGGAACATGGTCACCATGAGGAGCATGGCCAGGCCCGAGGCGCTATTGATGGCCAGCCCCAGGAACATGCCGAGTACCCAGCAGGCGCTCATGACGATGTAGGGCGATTTCAGAAGCATCAGCGGGCGGATGGTGAGGGAAACCAGCGCATTGCTCGCGCCGATCTTATCCATATAGCGCGCAAAGCCGCCGACAGCCATGATGTTCAGGCCAAGGCCGGAGAGACGGTTCGCAAAAAGAGTGCGGATGAGTTCAAAAATATCGAAGCTCCACATGCCCGTGCTCTTTCCGGCGGGAAGGATCGTGCCCCAGTTCATGATCATCGATCCCGCGAGCAGCAGGCCGCCCGCTACGAAAAGGACGGTCTGTGGCTTGTACTTCTTCAAAATGAGCCAGGCCGCCCATACGACAATGAGTGCAGTGAATAGCAGGTTCATAAAAGTCTCCTTTCATATCATACGCATTATAGAATACATGCTTATATATCTATTTTATTATATATTGGTCAAATGCGCTACTATAAAAATGATTTATTAAGGGGTAAGAAAGGGATGAGTGACTTGTGACTTGTGACTGGTAGCTAGGTATTAGTGGCTAGGGATTAGGTTTGCGATACGAGAAAACCGCTAGTTTCAAACCTCCGCGGCGCTTCCATATTTTTATGCGCCGCACCACCCCCGTTGAACCCTCTGAACCTGCTCCCCCCGCCGAACCTCTTTCGCACGTAATCAAAGGGCACCACGCCCGAGGGGCGAACCCTGAACCCTGAACCCTGAACCCCGAACCCTGAACCCTGAACCCCGAACCCTGAACCCTGAACCCCGAACCCTTTATCTATGCTATAATAATATGAATATGTTCGAATCGAAAGGAGGGGCGCCATGGGGCCCAGAGACGTGCTGAAGGAATATTTTGGCTACGACACATTCCGCACGGTACAGGAGGATGTGATTTCTACCATCCTCTCCGGGAAGGATGTGATGGCCATCATGCCGACGGGGGCGGGGAAGTCGATCTGTTTCCAGATCCCGGCGATGCTGCTCCCGAAGGGGACGGTCATCATTTCTCCTCTGATTTCCCTCATGAAGGATCAGGTGGAGGCACTGACGGAGCAGGGGATCCCTGCCTCCTATGTGAACAGCACAGTTCCCTACGAGGAGTCGATCGAGCGGCTGCGTGATATGTACAGGGGGAAGATCAAGCTGCTCTACATGGCACCGGAGAAGCTCGAGCCGTCGTATTTCACGCGTTGCCTCTCCATGGTACCGCTTTCGATGGTCGTGGTCGATGAGGCGCACTGTGTGTCGCAGTGGGGGCATGATTTCCGTCCATCGTATCGGAAGATCAAAAGTTTCATCGACAGCCTGCCGCAGCGCCCCCTCGTGACGGCCTTCACCGCGACGGCGACGCCGCTCGTTGAGCAGGATATGAAGGAAAGCTTGGGGCTTGCTGGGGCGGCTGTTTTCCGCACGGGGCTTGATCGGCCGAATCTCTCCTTCCGCGTGATGCAGGGCGGAAATCGCGAGTATTTCATCCTGCGCTATGTGAAGTCGCACCGGAAGGAGAGCGGCATCATCTATTGCGCGACCCGAAAAGCGGTGGATGAGATGTATGACAGGCTTTCTCAGGCGGGGATCACGGCAGGGCGCTACCATGCGGGCATGACGGACGAGGAGCGCAGGCAGGCGCAGGACGATTTCTCCTATGACAGGACGACGGTCATGGTGGCGACGAATGCGTTCGGCATGGGGATCGACAAGAGCAATGTGCGCTATGTCATCCACTACCAGATGCCCAAAAGCCTTGAGTCATACTATCAGGAGGCGGGGCGCGCGGGACGCGATGGAGCGAAGGCGGAGTGCATCCTGCTCTACAGCGGGAAGAATGTGCATATCCAGACGTACTTCATCGAGAATGGCAATCAGAGCGAGGAGCAGAAGCGGATGGATTACCAGCGCCTGAATGCGATGATCGACTATTGCCAGACGTCTTCGTGCCTGAGAAATTATGTCCTCGCCTACTTTGGTGAAACGGTGAAGGAGCCCTGCGGGCACTGCAGCAACTGCGAAAATCAGACGGCCAAGGTCAGGATCACGGACGCGGCAGTCCTCATTTTCCGCACCATCCTGTCCCTTCATGAGCGCTACGGAGCGAGCATCATCGCTGCTGTCCTCAGAGGGAAGAAAACGAAGGAGCTCATCGAAAAGAATCTCCTCACGGTGCCGACCTTCGGCAAGCTCTCTTTTGAGAAACTGGGTCATATCAAGAGTGCGCTGAACAGCTTCGTCGCGGATGGCTACCTCTTCCGTGACGGGCAGCCCTATCCCGTCCTGAAGCTGACCGACAAGGCGAAAGAAGTCCTTGCGGGGAAGGCAGAGGTCTACGGCCTCGCCTTCGGGGCAGAGGATGCGATGAAAGAGGCCGCGGTTGAGCGGGATTTCAATCCGCGCCGCGAAAGCCGGGACGGCCTTTTCGAAGCCCTGCGCGAGCTTCGGCGGACACTGGCTGCCGAAGAGCATGTGCCGCCCTTCGTCATTTTCTCAGATGCGACACTGGAAGCGATGGCACGCGAGCGCCCCGAGACCATGGAGGCCATGGGCGCGGTGCATGGCGTCGGCGCGTTCAAGCTGCAGAAATACGGCGCGCGTTTTCTGGAAATCATCCGGACCGGCGCAGAGGAGCCTGTCATCGAAGAAAAAGACCCTGATGCACAGCTTCTCAAGATCCTCTTTGCGACGCGCAACGAACTCGCCAAGGCAGAAGGAAAATCCAGAAACAGCATCTTCACCGATGAGCAGCTGCAGGAAATGGCCTTCTGGCGTCCGAAGACGAAGCTCGAGCTCAAACGCATCCGCGGTATCGGCCCGAAAAAGGTCGATCGCTACGGAGAAACGATCGTGAAATGCATCTGGGGAGACAGGATTTAGGGTTCAAGGTTCAGGGTTAGCCCCTCGGGCGTGCCGCCCTTTGATTGCGGGTGAAAGCTTTGCTCGAATGAGGAATTAGAAATGAGAAATTAGAAATGGTGGTGGCGGCTTCGCCGCGAGTATATATG
>OIXL01000409.1_pt1 | contig 22657 bp, 18 predicted proteins | sample 1587761 | NCBI WGS metagenome assembly OIXL01 (sample SAMN03283246) | human gut metagenome | biome: human-associated habitat; material: feces | host: Homo sapiens | place: Peru | collected 2012 | reverse complement strand
GCCCAAACCCGCAATTTTTGAAAAAATTGAGTAAACTTTTTTGCTTTTGGGAGGATAATTTAGCGTTAGCTAAATTTTAATGCCCGACCGACACTCTGCTAAACCACAATTTATGGTGTTTATCTTATGTTTAAAATATAACTCAACATAGATTTATTTCTTTTTTAAAATTATCACATAAAATTCAAATTAAATTTTATATAAGTTCGTTGAAATTTTGTTTATAATATTATATAATAAATATATTATATATAAGGAATTGATTTTATGTTTAAAAAAATTAAAACTACATTAGCTTGTTGTTCTGCACTTATGATGCTTTGCGCTGTACCTCTAAATGCAAATGCGGCGGAAGAAGTGAAAATTAACGATGCTGCTTCTGTTGCTGTGGGGGACACATTTACATATTCAATGTATATTGCTGATGCATCAAAAGATGTAATGGGTATGCAGGCATATGTTTTTTATGATACAGATTACCTTGAAATTGACACTGATTCTATTAATTTTGATAATTTGAACGGTGTGATTTATAATGGAAATCTTGACGGATATATGACTTTTAATTTCTCTGATATATCAAATTATGCAAGCTTTTCATCCCGTACACAGCTTGTATCTATGAATTTTAAGGTTAAAAAATCCGGAAATACTAATGTTACATATTTTATTAAAGAAATGTATGACAGCGATATGAATACTCTTACTGCATATACCATAACCTATGATATTAAGTCAGACGGAGAAACTGTTGTGTCAGAAAAAACACCGATTGTTGAAGAAGCGGAAAAATATATAAATACTTACCAGGGAAATTTTATTAATTATATAGACGGTAAAGGAAATGATAATACAGATGAAAAAACGGACCATAAAGCTGTAATCGGCGAAAAAACAACAATGATGCCGCAAAATAACCAAGGCAATACGCAATATGTTGATGTGCAGAAATCGGGTTCGGGTGCATCGGTTACAACGATTGTAATCGTTTGCGGCTTGCTGCTGATAGGCGGAGCAATCGGCGGAGTTATGTATTTCAGACATAAAGAAAATACGAAAAACGGCTTGAATACTGATAGTGACAATATTGACAACGATATGACTTAAAGTGACGAACAGTTTTGACTGTTTATTGCAAAATTAAAAATTGTTTAAAAAATGTTTAAAAATTGTAACTAATTTTTGGTTATTATTACACCCTATAATCGACCTGTTTTTTTGAAAAAGCCTTGATTTTTTGAGCAAATTATTATATAATTGTCATACCGAGTATATCGGAAACATATTTTTATAGGAGGAAATTTCTAATGTCCAAGAAGATCATTAGTCTTATGTTGGCTATGGCTCTTTCTGCTTCAATGGTAGCAGTTGCAGCAGTTAGCGTTTCAGCTGACACAGACAGCGATGGTAACTATGTTCCTTCAGAGGGAACTGAAACATATAGATATTATTTCTATATGCCACAGAGATGGGAAAATGAGTTCACAACAACAGCAGGTGCATACTGGTGGGAAGGTACAGATCTTTGCGAAACATGGCAGGATATGTATAAGGTTAAAGAAACTGAGAACGAAAACATTTTCTGTATTGATGTTCCAACGGATGTTCCTAAGCTAGTCTTCAACAACTATGTTGACGGCGGTGCAGACCCAGAGGCTCCTCAGTACACAAAGGGTGCTCAGACATCAGATGTTACATGTGTAGACGATGATGGTGATGATGCTTGGGGTTACTGGCCTAAAACTGATGAAGACGATCCTAGTAACGAGCTTTATCCGGAAGGTATCAGAAATTTCAATAACATGATTTATGTTATTGATGAAAACAGAATTGAAGAGAACCCACTCAACCAGAAGCTTACATGCCGTGGTCAGTGGTACTACTACTATGGTAACGGCGAATATGGTTACACACCTGTAAAGGGTGACGGCGCTGTTTACAACACAGAGTATATGTCATTTGAAAAGGCACTTGATGATAAGAATAATCCTAAGCCAACAGTTCCTGAAACAACAGTTGCTCCTGAGACAACAGTTGCTCCTGAAACAACAACAGAGGCTACAACAGCTCCTGCTCCTGTTTCAAAGCCTGCTCTTACAGTAAATGCTAAGTCAAACGTCTTCTCAGATGCTAAGGCTGTGTATGATAACTCAACAAAGCAGGTTACAGTTACTTACTACCTTGGCACAGACAGAGATCTCGTAAACCTTGAGTGGTACTTAAAATTTGATAACACTGTTCTTGAGTATAACAACAAGTCAAACCTTGATGCTACTGGCAAGAAACTCGCCATTATGCCACAGATTCCAAGCGGCTTTGTTTTTAATACAAGCCTTCCGGGAAAAATCAATTCTAACGCTTCTGACCTTGGTCTTTACGCAATCGACTCTAAGAAGCCATTTATACAGGTTACATTTGATGTAATCGGTGAGCCTGAAAATGTTGAAACAACTATCGACCTTGACGTAAGAGTTCTTACAACAGGCGAGCTTGACCCCGACAAAATGCAGGTTGATGCTTCAACAATGAACTCGTTCGTAGTTGATTCTGAAATTAAGGATCCTTCAGTTCTTAAGGTTGCTAATACAACTCTTACAGAGTCAACATATGTAGCACCAACAGTTCCTGAGACAACAAAGGCTCCTGAAACAACTAAGGCTCCTGAAACAACAAAGGCAACTGAGACAACTAAGGCTACTGAAACAACAAAGGCTACTGAGACAACTAAGGCAACTGAGACAACTAAGGCTTCTGAAACAACAATAGCTCCTGCAACTGAAGATGCTACATCATCGACAGGCGCAACAGTTAAGCCGGGCACAGCTGATACAGCTAACAACGGCAACAAAACAACTAACAATGATAACGGCACAGTTAAGACAGGTGACGCTACACTCGCAGTTGTAATTCTTACTCTTCTTGTTTCTGCTACAGGCGTAATGTTCGTCATTCGCAAGAGAGAGATGCTCTAATCTTAATTAGTAATAATTTAGATTTCTTTGGGCTGACCTGACCGGTCAGCCCATTTTTGATATTATGATTAAGAATAAATTCCAGAAAAATTGTGTAAATTATGGTTTAGTAAAATATTTTACCAAATAATTATAAAAGTTTGGTCAACCTTTTCAAATGTTGTGGGTGTGGGCAAAGCCCACAAATACTTTCCGCTTATACAATCTGACGATAGCCAAACAGCTCCCTGTTTGGCGGCTTGAACGCAACGGCGAATGCCCTTAAATGCGATAGCAACAAAAAAGCTATTCGATATATAATGAAAAGTTAATTATTTCTTTTATAAAATGCTGTCGCCTGTTTTTCAAACTATGTGCAAGCACGCAAACAGCGTGGGTGTTTGCGTTTGATAAATCGTTATATCGGAAGATTTTTATGGGCGCTGCCCAAACCCGCAATTTTTGAAAAAATTGAGTGAACTTTTTTGCCTTTGGGAGGATAATTTAAAGTTAGCTAAATTTCAATGCCCGACCGACACTCCGCTAAACCCAATTTATCAAGTTTAACCAAAATTTAGAACAGAAAAAATACCCTATAAACTCATTTTAATATGTCTGATATTTACTTAAATTTATAACTTGTATTTTGGGCATTGACAATGAATTTTACTTATAATTCCTATAAATAATAATTTTAAAAAAAATTAAAAAAATAGCGTATTTATGAAGAATTTATCGTAAATATCGGTTGACAAAGCGCAAATACTTTTGTATAATAATCAATAGCGTTTTAATATGCGTTTATGCGGTCAAGAGGTGCAATTATGCTTTTTGAACTTAAAAGTGTCTTTCAAAATGAAGGCGAAGAAAAAACAATCAGCTATAAGCTGGATATAAGCAATATTGACATTGACGGCGTTTTTCCATTCAAAACACCGCTTGATATTACCGCAACAGCAGGAAACAGGGCATCACTTGTTGACCTTACTTTGCTTGTCAGCTTTGACTATGTTCGCAGCTGCGACAGATGTGGAGAAGAATTTACAAGGAAGATGAAGTACAAGTTTACTCATAAGCTTGCCCGTACTCTTGAAACTGACGGCAACGACGACTATATTGAAACACCTGATTTTGTACTCGACCTTGATGAAACGGTTATTTCTGATGTGCTGTTGTCGCTTCCGCAGAAAAACCTCTGTAAAGAAGATTGTAAAGGACTGTGCAGTCAGTGCGGTCATAATCTTAATGAGGGTGAATGCGATTGCGATAAAAAGCAGGTTGACCCAAGGCTCGAGATTCTTAAACAACTTATGGATTGATATATGTTATTGTAAGGAGGTCTTTGTAATGGCAGTACCAAAGAGAAAAACTTCACACGCAAGAAAGAGTTCAAGACGTTCAACAGTTTGGAAGCTCAACGCTCCAACACTTGTAATTTGCCCTAACTGCGGTGAGTACAAGGCAGCTCACAGAGCTTGCGGCAACTGCGGTATGTATAACGGCAGACAGGTAATCGTAAAAGCTAACGAGAACTAATTACGGTACAAACATTATGGGCGGCAGAATTCTGTACGCCCTTTTGTTTTGCTCTGATACCTTGAATTTTTCGTGATTTTTGTGTAAAATAAGTGTGAGGTGAGTTCGTGGCTGTAAATATATTTGGTGTGACTGCTAACAGTCACGCAGACAGAGCAAAAATTAAAAGCGGCGAAATTCTGCTTAGTATTAACGGAAATATAATCGAAGATGTCCTCGATTACCGTTTTTATCAGGTAAACAGAGATTTGACACTCGAGATTAAAGATAAAAACGGCGAAATCAGAACAGTGCGTATTGTGAAAAGTGAATACGAGGAAATCGGTCTTGAGTTTGAAACTTATCTGATGGACGAGCAAAAGAGTTGCCGTAATAAGTGTATTTTCTGTTTTATAGACCAATTGCCTAAAGGTATGCGTGAATCACTTTATTTTAAAGACGATGACAGCAGACTTTCATTTTTGTTTGGTAATTACATTACGCTCACAAACCTTACACAGCACGAAATTGACAGAATCATAAAAATGCACATCAGCCCGATAAATGTGTCGGTTCACACTACGAATCCACAACTGCGCTGTAAGATGATGCATAACCGTTTTGCAGGTGATGCGTTAAGACATCTTGAAAGTTTTGCAAAGGCAGGAATCAGTCTTAACTGTCAGATTGTTGCTTGCCCCGGTATAAATGACGGTGATGAACTTATCCGTACTTTTACCGATCTTGAAAAACTTGGAGTTAATATGACCGCTGTCGTGCCTGTAGGACTTACAAAATACCGTCAAGGATTATATCCGCTTACGGAATACAATCAAGAAACTGCCGCACAGACGCTTGATATAATCGAAAAATTCGGTGATGAATGTGTTAAAAAGTACGGCAGAAGAATTTTTTATGCCGGCGATGAATTTTATATAAAGGCTAACAGACCGATTCCCGATCCTGATTTTTATGAGGGCTTTCCCGCCGTAGAAGACGGTATTGGTATGATTGCCTGTCTTAAAGAAGAAATTGAGTTTGCTGTGGAGGACAGCGACTACAATGATGCATTGAATTATAAGGTGACTATGGCATGCGGCGAGGCTGTTGCACCTTATTTGAGAGATATGATGAAGATTATTGCAACAAAATTTCCGAATATAGAGATAAATGTTGTTGCAATTAAAAATAACTTTTTTGGCGGAGGAGTTAATGTGTCGGGTTTGGTCACAGGCGGTGATTTGATTGACCAGCTGAAAGACAAAGACCTTGGCGACAAACTTTTTATTCCGTCATCTATGCTTAGATTTGAAAATGACATTTTCCTTGATGATGTTTCGGTTGAAGATGTTGAGCGTGAGCTTAATATTTCTCTTGGAATTGTAAATAACAACGGTGACGAACTTGTAAGAGAAGTTACCACGGTAAAGGAATGATAGAAGAATGAATAAACCTGTAATTGCGATTGTAGGCAGACCGAATGTCGGTAAATCTACACTTTTCAATAAACTTATCGGTCAAAGACTTTCAATAGTCGATGATACACCGGGTGTTACCCGTGACCGTATTTACGGCGAGGTTGAATGGCTCGGCAAAAAAGCGTTTATAATTGACACAGGCGGTATTGAACCGAAATCCGACGATATTATTTTGTCGCAGATGCGCAGACAGGCTCAGCTTGCCATTGATACCGCAAATGTAATTATCCTTGTTACGGACGGCAAAACAGGTATGGTTGCCACAGATATGGATATTGCGCAGATGCTTATGAAATCAAACAAGCCGATTGTGCTTTGTGTAAATAAATGTGACGGAATCGGCGAACCGACTCCTGAATTTTATGAATTCTATAATCTCGGACTCGGAGATCCTATTCAGGTTTCATCTGTTCACGGACACGGCACGGGCGATTTGCTTGACAATGTGTTTGAACACCTTGATTTTACAGAGGACAGCGAGGATGACGGCACAGTAATTAATGTGGCTGTTATAGGCAAGCCAAATGCAGGTAAATCATCGCTCATTAATAAAATTACAAACGAGGAGCGCTGCATAGTTTCTGACATTGCGGGTACTACAAGAGATACCATTGACACAATGATTGAAAATAAGTACGGTAAATTTAACTTTACCGATACTGCAGGACTTCGTCGTCAGAATAAAATTTATGATGATATTGAAAAGTACAGTATTATCAGAGCAAAGATGGCTATTGAACGCAGTGATGTATGCGTTATTATGATTGACGCAGAGGCAGGCGTTACCGAGCAGGACACAAAGGTAGCAGGACTTGCTCACGAGGCAGGCAAGGCTTGTATTCTTGCGGTAAATAAATGGGATGCAATTGAGAAAAACGACAAGACAATGCAGGAGTTCAGGAAAAAACTTGATACAGACTTTGCATTTATGTCTTATGCTCCTAAGGTATTTATTTCTGCAAAGACAGGTCAGCGTATTGACAGGTTGTTTGAATTTATTGTAAGCTGTGCGGAGCAGTCTGCAAGAAGAATTACAACAGGTATGCTCAATGAATTGCTTGCACAGGCTACAACAAGAGTTCAGCCGCCGTCGGATAAAGGCAAGAGATTAAAGATTTTTTATGTTACCCAGGCATCGGTTAAGCCGCCGACATTTATTTTCTTCTGTAATAACGCTCAATTATTCCACTTTTCTTATCAGCGCTATCTTGAAAACAGAATCAGAGAGGCATTCGGACTTGAGGGCACACCAATCAGAATTATTATCAGGGAGCGTGGCGAAAAGTAATGAATTTTTATTTATCGTTTTTAGCGTATAATTGTTGGAGAATTATAATTACTGCCGTTATAGCTTATCTTTTAGGCAGTGTGAATACAGCCGTTATAGTTACAAAGATTGTAACGGGCGGTAAGAAAGACATTCGTGAAATGGGCAGCGGTAATGCAGGATTTACAAATGTTCTTCGTTCCGTAGGAAAAGTGCCTGCAATTTTTACAATCGTATGTGACGCACTTAAGTGTGTGGTTGCGGTTATTATCGGCTGGTTGATTTTCTCGACTATTCCTGCAGACAGTCAGATTCTTTCAAATGAATTTGGCAACTGCGGCAAGTATATAGCCGGTATTTTTGCAATACTCGGACATTCGTATCCTGTTTATTTCCACTTTAAAGGCGGTAAAGGTGTTGTAACCGCTGCCGCTCTTATAGCAAGCGAGGATTGGAGAGTATTTATTGCGGTTATCGCAGCTTTCCTTATTGTTTTTGCTTGTTCAAAAATCATTTCGCTTTCGAGCATAACAGCGGCTGTACTTTACGGCCCATTTACATTCCTTGCAACATTCTTGTTTGATTATCCTAAGGGATATTCTTTAGGATATGTTATCTTGTCAACGGTTGCGGCATTGATTATCGGTATATTTGTTATTGTTAAGCATAAGGATAACATTAAAAGACTTATGCGTGGCGAAGAAAAGAAAATTACCGCAAAGAAAAAGACAAACTCTTGACGGACTTTTGCAAAAGTTGTAAAATAATGACGGATAATTTTATTGAAAGGTCGAATATTATGTCTGACTGTATTTTTTGTAAAATAGTTGACGGTTCTATTCCGTCTACAAAGGTTTATGAGGATGATAAAATCCTTGCATTCAAGGACTTAAATCCACAAGCACCTGTTCACACTCTTATTGTTCCGAAACAGCATATCTGCTGTGCTGATGAAATTACTGCCGATAACTGTGAGATAGTCGGTTATATATTCTCAAAAATTCCGGAGATTGCAAAATCACTTGGTCTTGAGAACGGCTATCGTATTGTTAATAACTGCGGCGAGGATGGCTGTCAGTCAGTAAAGCACTTGCACTTCCATTTACTCGGCGGCAAAAAACTTGCTGAAAATATGGCTTAAGAGGTGAGTACGATGGGTACATATAAAATTACCATTGCAGGACTTGAGCGTGAGCTTGAGCTTTTTCCTGTAAGTGATAAGCTTGACATTGCGGCATTTATTATGTTTGGCGATGTTGAAATTACCGAAGCATCTGCTAAAGAACTGTTAAAGATTTGCCCTGAACACGATGTTGTTGTTACGGCAGAGGCAAAAGGTATTCCTCTTTGCTATGAAATGGCAAGACAGGGCTGCAAAAATTATGTTGTTGCCCGTAAAGGTGTTAAGGTTTATATGAGAAACCCTATTGAAGTAAATGTTAAGTCAATCACAACCGAGAATGAGCAAAAGCTTTATCTTGGCGAGGGTGACGCTGACTTTATTAAGGGCAAAAGAGTATTGATTGTTGATGATGTTATTTCAACAGGTCAGAGCCTTGAGGCTATTGAGGAGCTTGTTACAAAAGCAGGCGGAAACATAGTAGGCAAGGCGGCTGTGCTTGCCGAGGGTGACGCAAGAGGCAGAAAAGATATTATTTATCTTGAGGAATTGCCGCTGTTTTTTAAATAAAACTGATAAATAAGGATTGAATTTTATGAAACGACCGTTTGCATTGATTGGTATTACTTATCTTTCTGTGCAAGCGGCGCTTTTTTATTTAGAGTCGGATTTAGTAGCGGCAATATTAACCGCTGTGTGTTTTATCGGAACGATTGTTTCGCTCTTTATACTTAAAAATAGAAATTTACGGCATACGGTGCTTTGCTTTTGTTTGACAGCAGCATTTGCAAGTACGATTTTCAGCGGATATAATATACTTGTTAAACAGCCGATTGTAGATAAATATTCCGAAAGAGAAATATATGCGACGGCAACTGTACTTGAGCAACCCACGGTGCAGTACGATACTTACAGATATTTAATTGAAACCAATAGTATAAACGGAAAAATCGAAAAACTGAAAATCTGTCTTTCAACAATTAATGAATTAAATGTTGAAGAATTTGACAGAATAAGCTGTGTTTTACCATTAAAAGAATGTACTAAAAGTCAGATGATTGCTGACGGTGCGTTTTTACAGGCATCTGTTAATAAAAACTTTGCTTATATTGTAAAAAAGACCGATGACAAGCCTCTGTATTATCAAGCTGTAAAGATAAGAGAAAATTTTGCGGACAGTTTTGAACAAAATATGTCGCAGGATTGCGCATCACTGTGCAGAGCGGTTTTATTGGGAGAAAAAACCGCTTTATCGCAAGAAATTCAGAACGATTTTACCCGTTGCGGCGTAAGTTTTTTGATAGTTGTGTCGGGCATGCATCTTGCCATAATCAGCAGTTTTGTATTTTTGTGTATCAAGAAAATAATAAAAAACAGAGTTTTGCGTTCGATGATAATGCTTATATGCGCATTTTCATTTATGGCGGTAACAGGATTTGCACCGTCTGTTGTAAGAGCGGGAGTAATGCTTGCCGTAGTGTATTCGGGAAAAATGTTTATGCGCAAAGGAGATTCGCTCAATTCGCTCGGAATTGCGGCTTTAATTCTCACCGTACCCAATCCTACAGCTGTTGCCGATGTGGGTATGCTTTTATCTTTTACCGCAACGCTTGGAATAATATTGTGGGCAAGAAAAATTTCAGTTTATATAATGGGCAAATTTGCAAAATTGAAAAGACTTAAAAAGCCCGTTGAATTTACAGTAAACTTATTTGCGGTTTCCGTTTCTGCCACTGTATGGACAATGCCGATTTCAGTGTTGATGTTTGGTAAAGTATCGGTATTTTCAATCTTGCTTTCCGTTATACTTTCGCCTGCGGTAAGCGTACTTGTAGCTTGTGCGTTGCTTGCGGTGATTCTTTACGGCTTTGAAATTGTAAGTATTATTGCTTATCCGCTTACCTTTGTATGTGAGCAGTTAAGTAAGTATGTGATTTTTATTGTCGGCACATTTTCGGATATTCCGTTTTCTTCGGTAAACGCACGAAAACCGTATTTTTACATTTGGCTTGTTCTTATTGCGGTTATGGTGATTGTCGGATATTTTGTTAAAAACAAAGCAAACTATGCCGTTAAGAGCGCTGTTATTTCGCTGTGTGTTCTTGCACTCGGTTTTGCGGTTTACTCCGTAATTGATGTAAATACAACCGTCATTAATATTTACGCAACGGGAGGAAATACGGTTACGGTAAAGCGTGGAAAAAATTGCTCGGTTGTCAGCTGCGGCGGAGAAGCAGCAAATGTATATTATGCCGTGTCTGATATTATGGAAGATACGACTTTGCTTGATTTTTTGATTGTGCCTTCGGATTCGGACGGAAGTTTGCTTTATGCCGATATTTTCCAAACAAAATTTGACGAATCGGATGTTTTGATATATGATAGTAAAGGTGAGAATGAAGATAACGGTAATGTAAAATATTTTACTGTAAATAAAAGTTTTACGCTTAATTTAAATTCGGAAACCAAAGATGAAGCAGTAAGCACGGAAAGCGGTGTGTACCAGTATATCAGCACCGAAAGCACCGCTGTTTTGTTACTTGACGGTAATTGCAAGGCAGAAGATATTTTGGAAAAACACAGAAAAGCAGATTACATAATTACCGATAAAGACGGAGATAATTTGCAAGATATTTGCGGTAAAAGAATTATTACGAATACCGACGATGCAAACGCAAAAGATTGCGAAGATATGATTTTTGTACGGGACAAAAATCTGCAGATTGTTATTGATTGACGGAGGAAATATGGCTGTACTAACAGATAAACAGATGGACAAGCATATAAAAGAAAGAAATTTTGCAAAGGTGTATTTGATTTACGGCGAAGAGCAAATGTATGTAAAAAAATATACCGATAAGCTTGTTACGGCTGTAGCAGGTAAGACACCGTCAGAGTTTAATTTTCATTCATTTGGTGACAGCATTAATTTTGACGAGCTTGCCGCCTCTGTACAAATAGTTCCGTTTATGAGTGAATTTAACTGTGTTCTCGTAAGCGATGCGGCTTTCGATGAATTTAATGCAAATGATAACGCAAGGTTTGCAGATATATACAAGGCGGTGCCTGACGGTTGCGTATTTATAGTTTCTTTGCCATCTGTAAAACCTGTTAAAAATAAAACCGTTTTGCCAGCATTAAAAAAATATGCCGATAAAAACGGAATCGTTTGCGAGTTCAATACTCTTACTCAAAACGAGCTTGTTAAGTTTATTGCAAAATGGGCGAATGCAAATGGAAAATTCATTTCACAGGTAAATGCCACACAACTTATTTCGCTTTGCGGTCGTGACCTTAATATGCTGAAAAATGAGATAGATAAAATTTCCGCATATGCAAAGGGAGAAGAAATCTCTGACGAAGACATAGAAAAACTTGCGACGGTTACACTTGAATCAAAGATTTTTGCGCTTTCGGATGCTGTGCTTAACGGCAATGCACAAAAAGCCTTTAATACGCTTGACACCTTATTTTATCAGCAGGAAAAGACGGCGGATATGCTGTTTATTTTATCGCAGGCTTTTATAGACGCATACAGAATCAGAGTTGCTGATGAAAGCGGCATACAAAAAACGGAGGTTGCGAGTAAGTTTAATTATAAAAACAGAGCGTTTGTACTTGATAATGCAAGAAGGGCAACAAAGCGAGTTTCTACGCAGGCTTTAAGAAAATCGCTTAGCTTGCTTTTGCAGGCGGAAACCGAATTTAAAAGTGTTTCGGTAAATGACAGAGTGTTCTTTGAAAAACTGATTGCACAGCTTTTGCTGACCGCTGAGAGGGGAAGAGTTTAATTGCTGAAAATAAAAGAGGCAATAATAGTTGAGGGCAGATATGACAAAATAAAATTGAAAAATCTTGTAGACACAACGATTATCGAAACAAACGGTTTCCGTGTGTTTTCGGATAAAGAAAAGCAAACGCTTATCCGCAAAATAGCACAGACGAGGGGAATACTTGTATTTACTGACAGCGATTCCGCAGGCTTTGTTATAAGAAATTTTTTGCGTGGTACAGTTGACAAAAGTAAGATAAAGCATTGCTACATACCGCAGATAAACGGCAAGGAAAAGCGTAAGGCGCACGGTTCAAAAGAGGGCTTTCTTGGTGTTGAGGGAGTGAGCGATGATGTGATTATCAAGGCAATTCGCAAAAGCGGAGCTACAATAATCGGTGAAGATGAACAGGCAGACAGAGAAGAGGTAACAAAAGCCGACTTATACAGGCTCGGTCTTACCGGCAGGGAAAACTCCGAAAAATTAAGAAAAGCCTTGTTAAAGCACTTAGATATGCCGTCTTACCTTACTGCCAATGCTATGCTGTCGGCAATCAATTGCTTATATTCGCTTGATGAACTGAAAAATATAGTTAATGAATTGGAAATTTAATAATCAGAATTTAAATCACCGTTTTTGGACATAATAAAAACGGTGATTTTTTTGTTAAAGAGATTAAAATGTGATTGTATCCTGTTTTCAATCGGCGGAGTTGCTTATGCTTTGCTTGAAATACTGTGGCGCAGAAAAACTCATTGGACAATGGCGGTTACGGGCGGCAGTTGTTTTCTTACAATTTTCAGAATATATAAAAAATTCCCAAAACTGTGTTTACGCAGCAAATGCCTTATAGGCGGTGCCGTTATCACACTTATGGAGGGAATATGCGGATTTATAGTGAATGTAAAATTTAAACTTAATGTCTGGGATTACAGCAATTGTACGCTGAATTTTAAAGGACAGGTTTGCCCGTTTTACAGTATGTTGTGGACGCTTTTGTGCATACCTATAAGCTGCATATGCAAATTGCTTTGTAAAAACAAAAAAATTATTTAGCAGTCACTTTAGCGTCATTATGAGTATTTATAATAAACCTGTAAAATAAATTTGGAGGAATTATTATGGAAATACTCAAAGTTGAAAATCTTGTAAAAACCTACGGAGAGGGAGATAATATTGTAAATGCGGTTGACAATATTTCTTTGTCTGTAAATAAGGGCGAATTTGTTGCTATAGTAGGCGCAAGCGGCAGCGGAAAATCAACGCTTTTGCATTTGCTCGGCGGTGTTGACAGACCGACAAGCGGCAAAATTTATATAGACGGAAACGAAATAAATAATATGAATAATGATAAACTTGCTATTTTCAGACGCAGACAGATTGGCATTGTTTATCAGTTCTATAATCTTATTCCGATTCTTACGGTGGAAGAAAATATCTCTCTTCCGTGTGACCTTGACGGTAACAGACCCGACAAAGAGAGAATGGATTTGATTTTAAAGTCTTTCGGACTTTTTGAAAGAAGAAATCATCTGCCAAACGAGCTTTCGGGCGGTCAGCAACAGAGAACCTCGATTGCAAGAGCTTTAATAAATAATCCGGCTATTCTGCTTGCTGACGAGCCGACAGGTAACCTTGATTCAAAATCCACAGAAGAAATTATGAGTATTTTGAAAATGTCTAACCGTGACTTTAATCAGACAATAATTATGATTACGCACAATCTTGAAATTGCAAAGGAAGCCGACAGAATTATTACAATTCAGGACGGCAAAATTTTAAGGGAGGCGTAAGGCTTGAAGATACTGAATAAACTTACTGTTAAAAATTTAAAGTTGAATAAAAGCCGTACGATTGTTACGATTATCGGTATTATGCTTTCGTGCGCTTTGATTATGGTTGTTGCCGGTATGGCGGCAAGCGCACAACAGACAATGGTAAACTTACAAATTAATATGACGGGTAATTATGATTTATTTGTAAAAGGAGCAAACAAAAAAATTATTGACAATGCGCAGGCAAACAGAAATGTAAAGGACATTTATATAAAACAAAATCTCGGTTGCGCATATCTGCCGCAGGCGAAATTTGACACAAAACCGTACATAAATGTGGTAGCATTTAACGAAAAATCATTTACAGACTGCTTTAATGTTACACTTAAAGAGGGCAGACTTCCGCAAAACGGAAACGAACTTGTGCTTTCGCAGAGTGTAATTGAAAACAGCAAGGCAGACTATAAACTCGGAGATACAGTTGCTCTTGATTTGGGGAAGAGAGTCTATGCTTCGGGTGACGAAATACCTTTAGATGATACGGATTATTTTAATGACACCAATGGTACAGAAAAGCTGGTCGATACTCATAAAAAGACTTACACTGTTGTAGGTGTGTTTAATAAGGTTTCTTCATCATATTTTGCGGCAGACAGCATTTCTGCAAGCAGTTCCGCTTTCACTTTAGCTGAAGAAAATGACGATATAAATGATTTGTTTATAAGTTTTACATCAGACGGTGAAAAAGATTATATTACAACGAGCGGTGAGATTTTAAATTTAACGGGTGACGATTTTGATAATTTAAAAAATGATTTTGAAGTTTATCTTGAAAACGGCGATTTTTATGAGGCGAGTATAAACAAAGATTTGCTGAGATACAAAGGCTTTGCGCTAAGTGACGAGTATATGAGAATGCTTTTTTCATTAGCTGTAATAATTATTGTAATTATTGCAATTTCAAGTATTTTTGTTATCCGCAACAGCTTTGCAATTTCAATTACCGAAAAAACAAAGTTGTACGGTATGCTTGCTTCAATCGGTGCTACATCAAAGCAGATAAGGCATAATGTGCTTTTTGAGGGCTTTGTGCTTGGCATAATCGGTATTCCGGCAGGCATTTTGCTTGGCGTAGGTGTAATTGCGCTGCTTGTGGTAATTTTGAACGCATTGCTCGAAAATATGCTGAACGGAATCTCATTTGTTTATGCTGTTCCATGGTGGGTAGCGGTTATTTCTGCTGTAATGTCAGCGGTTATTATTCTGTTTTCTACGCTTTCATCGGCTTTCAGAGCCTCAAGAATTGCTCCGATTACCGCAATCAGAGGCAACAACGACATTAAGATTAATAAAAAGAAAAGCTATAAATCACCGAAATTTATTAAAAAGCTGTTTGGTGTGGGCGGAGAAATTGCCTATAAAAACCTTAAACGCAGTAAAAAGAAGTACCGCACTACTGTGATTTCTATTATTATAACAGTTGCAATGTTTATTTCAATTTCCACCTTTATTGAGTACGGATTAAAAATTGCAGGTGATCACTTTAAGGATATGCCTTACAATATTACTGTACATGCAAACGATAAGCTGTCATACGAGGAATACGAAAATATTTACAAAAGAATCATTGCTGATACGGATATAAATTCAAGTATAAAAGCCTGCGGAAATGATTATGGCAATATAGTGGGGCTTACCGATTATTATACGGAGGATGCCAAAGCGGCAGAGTTACCGGGCGGCGATTTAGCGTATGTGTTTGGTGTGGATAATAAGAGCTTTAAGGAGTATGTAACCGCACTTGGATATAATTATGATGATGTCAAGGATAAAGCACTTATTACGAATGATTTTAAATACTATAATTCGGATAATATTCTTATCAAGGGTAAGGAATTTGACTTGCCTATGAACACTGTTGTAAAGTTGTATCCTAACGGAACCCCGTCATATACTGAGGATGATATTAAAGAAATTCAGAAAACAGATCCTGATTTTGTATATAATCCGGATGATTATAAGTCTGTTGACCTTGTTATATATGATACAATTAATAAGGAAGTGCCGGGGTCTATAGTTTCAAGTATTATGAGTACCCAAATTGAGGGAAGTGTGCTTGTAAGTGAGGATTATTTTAAAAAGCTGTTTGGCGAGGATAATGACTATACAACAAGAGTCATTGTTATTGATTCGGCTGACCCTGTAAATACGGTAGAATATATAAATAATCTTGATATAGAAAATCTTGATGTTTTTAATATTAACGAGCAAAAAGAACAGATGAATGCCATTGTGCTTATTATTGCAATCTTTGCTTACGGTTTTATTATTGTAATTTCACTTATCGGTATAACAAATGTATTTAACACAATCAATACCAATATGCGTTTGCGCAGTAAGGAATTTGCGATGCTCAAGTCTATCGGTATGACAAAGAAAGAATTTAACAGAATGATAAGACTTGAAAGTCTGTTCTACGGTTTAAAATCCTTGCTTATCGGTGTTCCGCTCGGATTGCTCGGAGGTTATGCTATATTTAAGGCTACGGGAAATACCATTATGCTTGACTATTCATTCCCGACTATGGCTGTACTAATAAGCATAGTGTTCGTATTCTTTGTTGTATGGCTTATTATGAAAATTTCTATCAGCAAAGTGAATAAACAGAATATAATTGAAACCATACGCAACGATAATATTTGACATATCGGCTTACAGGGTGATATAATCACAAAAGAAGGGAAGTGTTAGTATGAAGATACTGCTTGTTGAGGATAACAAAAGCATAATAAAAGGACTTGAGTATGCATTTGCACAGAACGGCTACAGTTGTGAATACTGTCTTAGTTTAGACGAGGCTGTACGAAAAGCACCTTTTAATTATGATGTAGCAGTGCTTGATATAATGCTTCCCGACGGAAACGGCTTTGATTTGTTTAAAAAAATTCGCAGATATTCCGATTTGCCTGTAATTTTTCTTACCGCTGTTGATGATGAAGACAGTGTAGTAAACGGACTTGAACTTGGTGCGGACGATTACATAACAAAGCCTTTTTCTACAAGAGAACTTATTGCACGAATCAAGCGAGTGGCGAATAAAAACAGTAAAAAGAACATAATTACAGTATCGGGCGTTACGCTTGATTTGGATAAATCGGCGGTGTTTGAAAACGGAAAACAGCTTGAACTTACCGCACTTGAATACAAATTACTGTCATTGCTGATGCAGAATGTCGGCAAGGTGGTAACGAGAGAACTTATATTTGAAAAAATATGGGATGTATCGGGCAACTTTGTAAATGACAATACGCTTACCGTATATATCAAGAGAATACGCAAAAAGCTTGATGCGGATATAATAAAAACGGTAAAGGGAATGGGGTATCAGGTTGCGGAGGTCAGCGAATGAAAAATGCTCAAAAGTTTGTATGTGTGGGTCTTGCGGTAACAATTGTATTTTGTGTAATATCAGCTGTTTTTACTTTTATCGGTCTTGAGAATATAAGAAAAACAAGTAACGATACCATAAATCAGCTTGTAAATATACTGTTTGAAAAATACCCTGATGTCAGCGAAAAAGAAGTAGCCGAAATACTTAATAATAAAACCGAATATACGGATAATTCGGAATTTTTAAATAAGTACGGAATTTACCCCGAAAAGGATTGGGTTTCGTACAACAATCAAGGCTCATACAAATATGTGATTCTTTCGGTATCTGTTTGTATAGCGTTTGGACTTGCTTTTGCGGTTCTGTTTTTAGGGTATTTAAAAATTCAAAAGAAACAGACTATGGATATTGCAAAGCGGATTGAGCGTATAAATCTGGGTGATTATTCATTACAGATTGACCAAAACAGTGAAGATGAACTCTCACTGCTTGACAATCAAATTTACCAAACTGCCGTAAAATTCAGAGAGCAGGCGGAAAATTCAAGGAAAGACAAGGAAAACCTGCAAAAATCATTGTCGGATATATCACATCAGCTCAAAACTCCGCTCACTTCAATAATTGTTATGGTGGAGAATATTTTAGATGATGACGATATGCCGCTTGAAATCAGGCGTGAATTTTTAAATGATATTAAGCACAACACGAATACTATTTCTTTTTTGGTGCAAAGTCTTCTTAAGTTATCAAAACTTGACGCAGAGGCGGTTAAATTCAGATATGAGCAGGTTGAGGTGAAAAGCATTGTTGATGAGTGTATTAAAAATACGGCAGTAATGGCTGAAATTTGCAATGTAAGTGTAGAAACATTGTGTGACGACACATACAAACTTAACTGCGATAAAAAATGGCTTTGCGAGGCTGTTACGAATATAATTAAGAACTGCATTGAACATTCACAGAACGGAAATATAAAAATAACCGCTGACCAAAATAAACTTTATACAAAAATCAGCATAAAGGATAACGGCAGCGGTATTACAAAAGAAGATTTGCCTCATATATTTGAACGATTTTATAAGGGCAAAAACTCAAGTGATGACAGTGTGGGTATAGGACTTTCGCTTGCAAAGACAATTATTGAAAAGCAAGGCGGATACATAAGTGTATCGTCTGAACTTAATCAAGGCAGTGAATTTGTAATAAAATTCTTTAACAACTGAATATCAACAAAAAACAGGTTGCCGCTTAATTGCGACAACCTGTTTTTGTATCTTAGATTTCAATGCTTTTGATTGAATCAAACTCGTCCTGAATTTCTTTTGAAGGTTTCTTTACTATAAGAGAAACTATAATATTTACGATAAGCGCAAGCGCAAAACCTAAAACAAGAGAATAAAGATTTGTTGCTTTGTAAAGAGTTACACCGTTTACGAGCGGTAAATAGTCCCATACAATGACTGTAAGTGCGCCTGTTGCCATACCGCTGATAGCGCCTGCGAGAGTTGAGCGTTTCCAGAATAATGCAAGAAGAACAACAGGGCCAAATGCTGAGCCAAAGCCTGCCCATGCATCGGAAACAAGTCCCATAATACTTGAGTTAGGATTAATGGCAATTACAAATCCGATAATTGCAACAACAACTACCGCAACCTTACCGATGTTAAGAGCACTTTTCTCTGTAGCGCTTTTCTTAACGCCTTTGTAAATATCCTCTGATACGGCAGATGCGGTAACAAGGAGCTGGCTGTCGGCTGTTGACATAATAGCGGCAAGAATACCGCAAAGGAATATACCGCCGATGAATATCAGTATTCCGTTATCGGAGAAGATCTGCTGAATAAGTCTGATGAATACTGTTTCGCTTGCTGTAGCGTCAAGGTTTTCGATAAGGTAACCTCTTGCAACAATTCCGATAAGGCAAGATGCGGCAAGTGAAATGATAACCCATACGATAGCAATTTTTCTTGACTTTTTGATTTCAGAGTCACTTTTTACCGCCATAAATCTTATAAGAATGTGTGGCATACCAAAGTAACCGAGTCCCCATGCAAGGTTAGAAATAATAGAAACGGCAGAAACATTTGAACCGTCGTCATTTTTTAAGAAGTTAAGGTAATTATCCGGGTTTGTTACACCGCTGTCGATAAGTGACTGTGAGAAGCTGTTGTTATATGTAAGAGCTACATAAGCGATTATCGGAACCGCCATAATGGCAACAAGCATTAAAAGTCCCTGTACAAAGTCAGTGTAGCAAACAGCCTTAAATCCGCCGAGAAATGTATAAACAAGAATTACAATTACAGCAACTATAAGACCGATTGTATATACAGTGTTGTAGTTTTCAGAGTTGCCGAAAAGTGTAGCGAAAAGCTTTGCGCCCGAACTGAATGCCGAGGCTGTATATACTGTGAAGAATATTGCAATAATAATGGCAGATACCATTTTTATTACGCCCTTATCGTCACGGTAACGGTTCTGGAAAAAGCTCGGAATTGTAAGTGAGTTTCCTGCAACGATTGTATATTTTCTTAATCGTGCCGAAACAATGTACCAGTTGAGTATAGTACCGATCAAAAGTCCGACTGCTATCCATACCTCACCTGTTCCCGCAAGGTAAACCGAACCCGGAAGTCCCATAAGAAGCCAACCGCTCATATCGGAAGCCTGTGCAGAGAGTGCAGCGGTCCAGCCGCCAAGATTTCGTCCGCCGAGGAAATAGTCCTCGTTGTTCTTTGTGCCCTTAGACGATACAAAGCCAATAATTATCATAATGACCATATATGCCGCAAAGGAGCATAAAACTATTATATTTGCTGTACTCATATTTTCCTCCTCTATTTTGTTATTAAACACAAATACTCTTTAATAATACCAAATTTCAGCAAAAAAATCAAGTAAATTCAATATTGTAGCAGATTAATACAATAAAATATTTTTATATAATTGTATATTTATTACAGCAGAGCCAATAATAACAACGGAGGTGCTATTTATGAGCGAAAATAACAGCAGAAAGAAAAAGAGCAGATATGAAAAGGCAGGATTCTATACTGCGCTTTCTATCTGCTTAATAGCCGTAACTATGGCAGTGTATTCAACATATAATACTATATCGGGAGCAAAAGAACCTACGGAGCAACCCACCACCACGGCAGTGGAGGTAAATAATCAGGTGACAGGTATAACGGAGATTGCAGAGGAAACTACATTTCCTAAAGTTGCAAATGAAATAACTGTTCCTACAATATCGGTTACAATTCCCCCTTACACCGAACCTACCGAGCAGGACACAACAAGAAATGCCTTACAAACTATGCTTTCAACCGATTTAACTCTAAGTTATCCGCTAAATCAGAAAAACATTATAAGAGAATACAGCGAGAAAACAGTGTATTATAAAAGTCTTAATGTATGGAAATCGCATCTCGGAGTGGATTTTGCGGGTGAGATAGGCGATGAAGTAACCGCAATGACAGGCGGTGCGGTAATAAAGGTTGACGAGGATAAACTGTACGGAAAAACGGTAGAGATTGCAACCGATAATGCCGTAGTTATTTACAGCGGATTAAACGGAATAACCGTAAAAGAAGGCGATTCGGTAGAAAACGGACAGAAAATCGGTGTAATAGGTGCAGTTCCTTGTGAAGTACACGACAAAAATCATATTCATGTTGCCGTTAAGATAGACAGACAATTTGCAGACCCGCTTTCATTTATCAGCAACGGGGAATAAAATCTCCGTTTTTATCATAGATATAATTATAGCACGCCCTCGTATCGTTTCAGGGGCAAACAAAAAAGTGATGGTTGATTTCAGCCATCACTTTTATCTTATTCGTATACACGATTTACAATTTTACAAAGTACGGTTATCTTTCGCTCTGATGCCATTCTTCATTGCCAAAGATAAAATCATCAATATCCATTACAATAATTCTCATAAAAACACCTCCTATATTATAGTAAACAATACCATTATATTCAGGAAGTGCAGGAATTATACAGGATTACTTGTTAATAATATTTAAGTATTCACAAATAATGTCAACTGCCTGCTCGGTAGATAGAGCTGTACTGTTAATGCACAAATCATAGTTATCTGCCAAGCCCCACTTTTTTCCTGAATAGAAACTGTAGTAGTTTGCTCTGTTTTTGTCTGCTTTTAATACTGCCTGCTTTGCACGAGCGGGATCAATACTTTGTCTTTCGACTGCTCTCTTAGTTCTTACATCAATGTCAGCATAGATATAAATTTTAGCGAGGTTTTGGTGATCCTTCAAAACATAATCCGCACATCTGCCAACGAATACGCATGGACCTTCATTGGCAAGCTGCTTGATAATCTTGTGCTGTAAAATGTAGAGCTTGTCATTAACAGGTAAATCACCCATAGATGAAAAACCGTTACCGTAATTATAAAGTCCTAATGAAAGAGAGTACAAAAGGCTGTTTGTAGCCTTCTCATCAACATTTTCAAATACTTCAGGACTAATTCCGCTCTCTTTGGCTGCTAAAGATATAAGCTCCTTATCATAGAATGGAATGCCAAGGCGTTCTGAAAGAGCCTTTCCTATGTTGTGACCGCCTGAACCGTACTGTCTTGTAATTGTAATAATGTTATTGCAGCTCATATCATAACCTCCGGTGCAAAAAAATGTATGGAAAAGTAACTTGTATTACTTACTCTATACATATATATAATATCATAATTTTTTAAAAAATCAAATGAATTATACAATTTTTACAAAATTTGTGTAATCAATATAAATTGATTTGAGTTGCTTTGTGCACTATTACCATATAGCACATAAGAAATATATTGAGTTTGTACGAAGTCTGTCTGATGTATAACTATACAGTTGAAATAAGTAATTGCCTGTAATACAGTTGTTTATCAATATAAGACTTTATCTTAAGATTACATATATACTATTAAAGATAAAAGCAATTTTTGAAATTAAATCAGTTTTTAATTAAATAATCGTGATACTTGATTTTATTAGATATATATGTGAGAGAGTATTATTTCAGACTAAAAATAGTATATTCCATATATGTAAACACTATATATTGAGTTTATAAGGATAAAGTAAAAATTATTTAAAATTTTTTGAAAAAAATTGAAAAAAGGGGTTGCAATTTGTAAAAAGGAGTGATATAATAACAAAGTCGCTTGAGGAAAGCACAAACAACAGAAAGGTTTGAAAACACAGAAAAAAGCTTTTAAAAGTAATGAAAGAGATTTCAAAAAACTTTTTAAAAACTTTGAAAAAAGTGTTGACAAACGAAAATGAATGTGATATAATGATTCACGCACTGTTGAGAGAGGTTCGGTAAGAACCGACAAAAAACTTTCCAAAAAGTGCGTAGGACCTTGAAAATTA
>OIXL01000406.1_pt1 | contig 22717 bp, 14 predicted proteins | sample 1587761 | NCBI WGS metagenome assembly OIXL01 (sample SAMN03283246) | human gut metagenome | biome: human-associated habitat; material: feces | host: Homo sapiens | place: Peru | collected 2012 | reverse complement strand
GCCTGCCATCATTTATCCCCCGCCTCGGTCGTAAGAGATGCCCGTTATCAGGCACCTAAGGCGTTTCCTTCGATTGCTGGTGCAAAGATACAACATTTTTGCCCCGATTGCAAGCTTTTACCCCCACTTTCTTTGTAGAAAATGATATAAGTAGCTGTAATACAATGGCTTCTGTTGAAATTTCATGCAAAGTTTCTTGCAGCAATGTTGTATACTCTCAGAATGAGTGATGAAAAACCAGCAGAACCCTAAAAAGCGGTCATTAAGGTCAAGGTCATTAAGGTCATTAAGCACTTTCCGCTCGCTCTCTTTTCTTATAGTATAATATTAAATTAATTTAATATTATACTATATATATATTCCGTTCCCCCGAATCCTTAATGACCTTAATGACCATGACCTTAATGACCCCAAAAAGGTTAAGGATTAATAGGTATTTTCTTACTGAGAATCATCTAATAAACCATTGATTATAAACGTATTAGAAGATTTTTCTTATATATTCTAGTCTTGTTTATCCTACATTTTTTCTCTCAGGATATTCTGAAATTCGTCCACTTTTCCCATCTCTTTCTGTATATTCTTTTTACTTTTCCTACAGAAATGAGGGTAGAAAATGTGCATTTCTGCCCCATAACTGCATTTTTACCCTTCTTATTTTTGCCTTCAGAAGGAGTAAAAACTGCCCTCGAAGCCACTTTTTCTGCTCTCCTCATCACTTTTTCTGCTGCTCCTCATCACTTTTTCCGCTTCTCCTCGCTGAAAATCACCTCCCAGCTTCCTCCCCGCCTTTGTGGCCCCAAAAGATAAAATTTCAAGATGGATGGCTTTTCTAAAACATTGAATATAAAATACCGCTATTATCATAATATATAAGCTCTTTCTCTACATCAACCTGTAAGGGATGCTGAGCTGCCTTATATTTTTTTGTATATATATTACCATCTTGGCGAAACCCAAGAAGGTTTAATAATTCTATTATTTGTTTTTTTACCATTTGTTGGCCTACTTTTTAATCCTTTGCTATAATTATACGAATGCCCTTTAGTCTGAGTAAATCCGAAATTTACTGCAAATTTACAATAAATTTCGGATAAATCAGCAAAGCCGACTAAGAACACGAAAAAATAATTACATAAACGGATCAAGCAATGCCATCAAGTCAGCCTTCGACATCGCACCACTCTCCCGATACAGCACCTCGCCATTGCGGAAGAGCATCAAGGTTGGCACTGAGCGAATGCCATACTGTGCCGCCACATCATTGTGAGTATCTACATCTACCTTGATGATGCGAAGCTTGTCGCCCACCGTCTTCTTCAAGTCTTCCAACACAGGGTGCATCATCTTGCAAGGTTGGCACCATGTGGCAAAGAAATCAACCAATACCAGTTGATTGCCAGATATTACATCATTGAATGTTTCCATAAATTACCTTTTTTATAATATTTATTTCTCTCTCAACATCCATTCCCACGTAGGGAGAACATGAACCTGCTTGCCATCTATCTCAAGTTCTTCCTTCTCCTCCATCGTAAGAATAAATCCCTCAGCCAAGTCATAAGCATTCATGGCTTCCATCAACCCCTCGATTTCCCGCTTGCGAGTTTTCTCGTCATTCATCACTATCGTTACTTGATAAGCCTTCATGATTCTCATGCCCTCTCTAACAACAAAGTCGCACTCCTTCTTATCTGCATGATAAAAAACATCATATCCGCGACGTTTCAACTCGATGAACACGATGTTTTCCAACTTCACTCCCATATTGTCGGTGGCATTGAATCCAATGCGACTCACGATGGCATTGTCGATGAAGTAGATTTTCTTAGGGTTCAACATCTGCACTTTGACCGATGGCGAATATTTCATGAGCTGGAATATCATATAGGTTTGCTCGATGTACTCCAAATAATTTTTGACGGTTTCGGAATGACGAATGCCCACTATCTTACCCAGTGAGGTATAGGTAATGCGCTTCGTGGCATTGCTGGCAAGATAAAAGATGAGTTCCTGCATCTCCTTATCATTGGTCAACCCATTACGAGCCATCACATCACGGAAGATGATGCTATCGTAGAGTGAAGAGAGGTAACGAGTGGATGGCGACTGGAGATACTTAGGAAATCCACCTTTCTCCAAATACTCCTTGAAATGCCCCAAGATGATGGCACGCTTGCTGGTTAGATAAAAATCCCTGGCTTCCAGCTGCACCCTTGCCAACTGCAAGTATTCTTGAAAGGAAAAAGGGAAAATCTCCACTGCGATATAACGCCCCGTGAGATGAGTGCCAAGCTCTCTACTCAGCATTCGGGCATTTGATCCAGTTACAATCACCTTATTGCCTTCGTTGTAGAGACGGCGCACAAAGGTCTCCCAGCCCTTCACATTCTGTATCTCATCAAAATAATAGGTATGCTGCTCACCAAAGAGTTCGAAGAAACATTCTTGCAATGTTTGGAAATCTGCCACAGTAAAGTTGACCAGTCGCTCATCATCAAAATTGAAAAAGAAGTCTTGCTCCGGCAACTTGCTGCGCATTTGCTGGAGCAAAACAGACTTTCCACAACGTCTTATACCAGTAATAATTAGTATCTCCGTTGTGGTAAGCCACTCTTCCTCTATGTCTCTCGGCACAGTATCTTGTGCTATATTCTTGCAGTATTCCTGCTGCTCAAATATAATTTGCTTTAATAACTCTTTCATGTTCAATCATTTATTTGCTTGCAAAAATACGATTTTTTAAGTAAACAACCAAATAAATCTTCATTTTTGTTCATTCTGAATGAGTAATTTCTATCATTTTTACTCATTCTGAATGAGTAATTCTGAGCAAAACCACTCATTCTGAATGAGCGTTTCTTGAAAAGCGCCTTTTATTCACCTTCTACCTTGCATCCATTGAACCCCATTTTCTGCGCCTTCTCAGGTCCGAAGGTGTAATAGATAGTCTCAGCCTCATCACATACCTCCCCCTGCGAATTGCCAAGGATGAGATGGATGGTAACAATGTTGTGACTTATATGATGCAAGGAAGCTATTATAACGATGCAAGGAAGCTATTATAAAGATTGCGTGACATTTGTCATGTGATTATACGACACTTATCATACGGTCGGATGGCAAATGCCATATAATCACATGACATATATCAAAGTATAAATAAACCTAATATTTTACACCAAAAGATACAAGTTATCACATTATTATATATATATGCATCATCTTTCATAGAAGACAAAGAATGCGAATTCAACAAGCAAGTGCAAAAATCCATCCCATTGTCTGTTAAAGAATATGATCATAAAAATCTTGAAAACGTGCAGAAGGCTTAATACGATTTGCATAACGTAAAGGCATACAAAAAAGGCGGCTCCCGATATGTTCGAGAGCCGCCTGGTAATCTCTTCTTATTCCTTCATTTTCAGAATTTCCTCCAGTGGAAGCTCTGTGGCTGTTGATACTTGCTCATCAGAAAGGCCCATTGACAGAAGGCGGCGAGCTGTGGCTAGCTTTTCTTTTTCCATACCTTTTTCCATCCCTTTCTTTTCATCAAACTTTCTGGTGGCATATATATCACGCATATTCTTGATGTCCTCGTCATACAGCTCTAGTTCCTCTCGGGAGAGCTTGCGGAGGTCGCCTATTTCTGCCAACTTGCGGAAGACTGGATACTTCTCGCTGAATGGCATCTGTTCAAACATGTTCATATTCTTCACTATATAAATCCAACAATCAAATATATCCATACACTCTGCCTCCGTGTGCTTGTCGAACAATGGCAACTGGAGGTACACAATACGCATCCTGTCGGACACTCGCTGACGTGTCTGCAAGTCGGTGAGCACCAAATCGGTGCGAAACTCCTTAAGTATCGGACTTTGCGATACAAAATCCATGAAACATACCGTATAGACTGGAGCCAAGTGGTAGTCCCAGATTCCACGGATGCCTTGCTGCACAATGGCACGTGCCGTGTAATACAATGCCCTGTCGGCAAAGTATTCCTGCTCTTTCTTCTGCATCTCAACGATGACATGCTTGCCTTCGTTTGTGATGCAATAGACATCGAAGACCACACCGCGGTCATCGGGGCGCAAGCCAAGTTTTTCGGTCTTGGCAAACGTCACGTCCTTGATTACCAACTCGTCTTCAAACAGTCCGTTGAGGAAAGTTATCAGACATTCTTTCGTGTCTTCGCTTCCAAATATTCTCTTGAAAGCCCAGTCAACACGTGGGTCTATAAATCTTGCCATCTGCTTACGCTTTATAAGGTCGTGGACGCAATATTGCTATTCGTTTGCAAAGATACGACTTTTCCTCGTAACTTCCAAGGTTTTAGGGAAAAATGTAGGGATGGGGATAACGAAAAATAGGCGACTCTCGGAATTACCTTGTTCGGACTTGGTGTAGATGCCAGCAACATTTCATTTGGTGCTATCTACAAGTTCTAATCTTAGGGTGCTCATTTACTCATAAGCAAAAATATCAGGGGCGCAGGCGATTCCTTTCATGGAAGCAGTTTGCGCCCCATTTTTTTGTTCAGCAAGCGAACACGCTTTTACTCTTCACTCTTCACCTTTCCCTCGGAAACGCCTGTGTTTATCGGCATTCCGAGGGGTGAAGAGTTTACAGCGACTCTTCACCCACTCTTCACCACTCTTCACCGATTCCAAAGACCAACAGGCGTAAATTGCAGCGCAAAACCGCTAGGCATCCCTGAGGAGGGTGCGTCATAAGTCTGGATAACAGCTGGGTGCATAACAGTTGGCCACCGCATGCACATCACCTGTTGTGCATGCGCATATCTGCTGCTATGCAAGCGCACAACAGCTGTTGTGCGACCGAAGATACTGACTGTCTCAACAACATATCCTATCTCTTTCAACAACTTATTCTATCTCTTTCAACAACATATTCTATCTCTTTCAGCAACATATCCTATCTCTTCCAGCAACATAACCCATATTTACCAACGACAAGAAGAGGGTGAATCATAAACTTATGACACATCCTCTTCTTCGCAATATAAATCCTTAATGTTTTGTTTTTCAGAATATTACTATAATCACAAAGCTACAGAAGCATCCTTTAAGTCTACTGCCTGTGCCTTGAGGGTTCCCTTTCCTTTTATCACAACGACACATTTTCCGAAGAATGCCTTGCGATGTGAATCGGTGAAACGCTCCAAAGAAGTCTGACATCCATTATCTGTTCCCAGAATCTTTGGTGTATTCGGGATATTCTGACCATTTGCCTCCTGTTCTCCAGAAACAGAGAAGAAAATCTGGTTATCTGCGTTCGGACAGAGATTGCCATCTTTATCTACCACATTCACCTCTACAAAGGTAGTCGGATCAGAAGTGCCAAAAGCCTGACAGCCCTGATAGGTCTTCTTCAACACAAGATGATGAGGAGCTCCTGCAGTCTTTATGACCTGCTCTCTAAGAACTTTACCATTCTTTCTGGCTACAACCTTCACTTCTCCCGGTTCAAAGTTTACCCGCCACATCACATGATATTCAGTACTCTTTCTGAAAGCATCGCCTTCGTTCTTTGCACCGTAGACTGTCTTCTTACGGATGCCCTGACTCTTGCCATTGATAAAGAGTTCTACCTCATCGGCATGATTATAATAACACCACATGTCAATGGTCTGTCCCGGCAGCCAGTTCCAATGAGGGAAGAGATGCAGCACATCTTTCTGAGTCCACTCACTCTGATACATATAATAGCTGTCTTTTGGAAGACCCGCCAAATCGATAATGCCAAAATAACTGCTACGGGCAGGATAAGCATAAGGAGTAGGTTCACCGATATAATCGAAACCGGTCCAGATAAACTGTCCGCCCACAAAGTCGTTGTGCTTCACCACATCCCAGGTTTCTTCGTGGGTACTACTCCATGAGGCGTGGAAATTATCATAAGCCGAACACATAAACGAAGGATCGGTATAAGGCAACCACCATTCCTTTGGCGCAGTATAAATGCTGTCGCTAGGCATCATATAGTAGCCACGAGTCTGCAAGGCAGAAACACTCTCCGACAGAATGAAAGGCTTGCCAGGGAAATTCTTTGGCACATCCTTCACCCACTGATGGTGATAATTGAAACCTATAACATCAATAGCCCCACTCTTAAAGAGGTGATTCTTCGGATCAGGCTCATTACAGCCAGCAGTAACAGGGCGTGTGCCCCAAGGATCATACTCTTTCACGATTTTGGCAAGATGCCGGGTAAGAAGCGAATTGACACTCAGTTCATCACTATGTGCCAAAGTTGAAGCATCATGACCGGCATTCAGAATCAGGTTAGCCTGCTCCAAACTGAGCGTATCAGCAGCCGCATTTGACCATTGTTCGAGAACTTCATTACCGATACTCCACATAATGATACTTGGATGGTTACGGTCGCGCTTGATAAGATCTGACAGATCTTTCTTATGCCATTCATCGAAGAAACGGGCATAATCGCCATTCGATTTCTTGCGGCGCCACATATCAAAACTCTCGTCCATCACGAGGAAACCCATCGAATCGCACATGTTCAGGAGTTCTGGTGCCGGAGGATTATGACTGCTTCGGATAGCGTTCACGCCCATATCGCGAAGGATGGTAAGCTTGCGATGCATCGCATCTTCATTGACGGCAGCACCCAGGCAACCGAAATCATGATGCTCACAGACACCATTAATCTTGATATTCTTGCCATTGAGGAAGAAACCCTTCTTTGCATCAAACTTCACATCACGGAAACCGGCAGTTGTCGTAGCAACATCCACTACCTTCCCATTTACTACCAGCTCACTCTTGACAGTATAGAGATATCCCTTTCCGATGTCCCAGAGATGCGGATTCTTCACCTTGAGTTTCTGTTCCTGAACACCCTGACTCTTTGCTACAATCTTTCCTGCAGCATCATAGATGGTGTTACGGACAGAGAGTTTCATCTTGTTACCGGAAGCAGCGAAATCCACTTTCACCCTGACATCACCCTGTGGAGAAGTTGCTACATACTGTCCCCATTGAGGAATATAAGCAGATTTCATGGTTTTGGTGAGCCAGACATGGCGGTAAATACCGCAACCGGAATACCAGCGGCTGTTAGGCTGGTCGCTGTTGTCTACCTTCACAGCAATGACATTATCACCCTTCTTATTAATATAAGGTGTAAGATCATACTCGAATGTACTGTATCCATAAGGGCGGGTTCCGAGTTTATGACCATTGATATACACGGTAGAATTCATATATACTCCATCAAAGGTGATGGTAAAACGGTCATACTTTTCCTTCGGATTCACCGAGAAGTGCTTACGGTACCATCCGATGCCACCCGGCAATGCACCACCACCGGCTCCCGAAGGATTCGAAGGAGAGAAATCGCCCTCTATCGCCCAATCGTGAGGAAGATTCAAACGGCGCCAATGTCCGTCAGCATACTCCGATTTCTGCATACCGGCACTATCGGCTAAAACGAAAAGCCAGTCTTTATCAAAAGACTGATGTTCGCGGGCGTTCAACTGATGAGCTAAAAGCCCACTCATCAAAACTACGCCCAATAATGTTTTCTTGTTCATTCCTATCATATAAGAAATCCCACAGATAGCACAGAGTTACACAGATTAATCTTTTCTGAGAATATAAAAAAAATCTGTGAAATCTGTGTCATCTGTGGGAGATTAGACTACTTCAGTTTTACAGTAACTGCCTTACCAGCATACTTCACCATCTTGCCCTTAGGCGCCTTGGCGAGGCTGATGCCCTGCTGGTTGTTATCACTAACAAGTACGATATTGAAGCGACGCTTCTGTAGCATACCATCAAAAGCACCCTTACGGGCAGCAATAGTAATGGTCTTCTTAGCATCATTATATTTGAAGTCGATCATAGCATACTTACCCTTCTCGTAGTTGTAGTTGGTTCCCTCATCCTCATAGAGTGTATAAGAACCGTCCTTGCCTGCATAGACATAGAGATCGATGAGCTCAGCTTTTTTCTGATCGCTCCACTCCATCTCTGGACCCACAGGAAGAATAGAGCCCTCTGGAACAAAGACTGGAATCTTATCATAAGGCGCATCAGCTACGATTGTCTGTCCACCGGCATAGTGCTTACCTGTATAGAAATCATACCAGCCCTTCTGCTTAGGAAGATAAACATTGCGGCTGTACTTCTGATACTCGCCTACAGGACAAGCCATGAGAGCAGGACCGAACATCCACTGATCCTTGATGTCGTAAACATTATCATCGCCGTTGAAGTCCATCACCAATCCACGCATCATCGTATAGTCCTTGAAATGAACCATACCCGCCATACTGTAAAGGTAAGGCATCAGGCGGTAACGGAGTTTATCGTATGCAACGATGGTTTTATAAGCAGGATGATCTGCCGGAGCAATGTTCCATACCTCACGTGTAGGCCACTGGCCATGAGTACGATAAAGAGGTACGAAGCAACCGAACTGGTTCCAACGCGCCTGCAACTCGCGCCATTCCTTCAAGTCAGCATTTTCCTTACCGGTCTTATCGAACTCCTGCTGGGCAGCAACATAACGGTTTTCTACACAGAAACCGCCCTGGTCCATTCCCCAGAAAGGCAGACCTGCCATAGAATAGTTCAAACCTGCAGTCATCTGGGCACGCATATCTTCCCAACGGGTAGCAATGTCGCCAGACCAGGTAGCCGTACTGTAGCGCTGCTCACCGGCAAAACCGGAACGGGTCAGGAGGAAAACACGCTGGTTAGGGTTCACGCTGCGCTGTCCGTTATAGATAGCATCAGCATTCACGATGCTGTAAGCATTGAAATATTCGGTAGATGTACCGAGGGCTGTAGGACCTGAAAGGGCCTTGCGGTACCACATCGGGGTACAGTCGCGAACGTTTGGTTCTGATGCATCCATCCACCATGCATCGATTCCGAACTTATACTTGGTATAGAGATTCTCGTCCATCTGGCGCCAGAACATCTTGCGGGCACCATCAGAATAGGCATCATAGAATGAACCGCGGAAGCCGAGCCAGTCGTGAATATCATCCTTGATAGCCTGATGATACATCCAGCCCTTGCTGTCGAGTTCCTTATAATTCTTGACCGTATCATAGAACTTAGGCCATACGGAAATCATGAATCTTCCATTCATCGCGTGTATGCTGTCGAGCATAGCCTGTGGGTTTGGATAGCGGGCAGCCTCAAACTCATGACTTCCCCATGAATCCAGTTTCCAGTAGTTCCAGTCCTGAACGATATTGTCTACAGGAATATGCAGGTCGCGGAACTTCTTCATGTTGTCCTCAATGTCCTTGCTGCTCTGATAGCGCTCACGGCTCTGCCAGAAACCGAGGGTCCACTTAGGATAAAGCGAAGCCTTGCCGGTAAGCGTACGGTAACCGGAAATCACCTCATCGAGATTCTGACCAGCGATGAAATAATAGTCCATATCCGGCGACATTTCACTCCAGATGCTCAACTGGTTCTTCTCTGCCTCAGAACGAGGAGCTGCTACGCGAAGACCGCAGTAAGAAACATCACCATCTGGCTGCCACTCGATACGGATAGGAGTCTTTACGCCCTTCTTGATAGGAGTTTCAAACTTATAAGAGTTCGGATTCCATGCTGTACGCCAGCGCTCAGGCACTACCAGTTTGCCATCAATATAAATCTTCATGTAACCGGCATAATAGAGGATAAACTGATAGAAGCTGTTGGTTGGAGCCTCTACATAACCCTCGTAAACCACCTTGGAACCATTCAGCGCGAAGCCCTTTGGCAGGTTCTGAATACCGCCCTTATCTGTCTTGTTGCAAATCTCAGAAGCCTCAGGCATTGCATACTCAAAGTAAATGCTATCTTCGCCTCGAACAATCTTCTGACCGTTCTTATCCACATAAGTACCTGTCAGCTGACCTTCCTTACCATCCTTATCATAGAGTTTGAAGGCACGGTTGAGCTGGAGATAATCTTCCGGATTACCCCAACGGCAATAAGAATAAGAATCCCAGAGGATGCCGTAGTTTTTATTAGAGATGACGAAAGGCACACTCACCTTGGTATTATACTGGAAGAGGTCTTCGTTCTTACCCTTCATATTGAGTTCCTCACTCTGATGCTGACCGAGACCATAGAACGCCTCGTTATCAGGAGAGTTGAAGAGCGCACGCCATGACCATCCATGCTTCTGTGCTTCAGGAACCTTGGCAATGTCTACACCGATTTCACGGTCAGGCACAGTGAACGGCTTGAATGTCTTTCCGCCCTGAGCAACCTCGTTGAGAAGAACATTGTCTTTCAAGTCATAGAAAGTAATCTGACCCGTAGCCTCGTTCATGACAGCACGCATGGCTGCTGTAGTAATGATGAGATTGTCTCCCTGCTCTTCAACCTTATAATTTGCCTTGCTGTTTTGAGGCACAATAATCAGACTCTGTTTGTTACGGAAACTCTGTTCGGCTGTAGCCTGAACACGGATAATCTTATCGCTCACCACCTGGAGGCGAATCTGACTAGGACCAAAATTCTGGTGTTGCTTCAACAGAACAGTGAGATAATTACCATTCTGGTTGAAACCGGCTGCCTGCATGCCTGTGGCACTCATCAGCAGCACTGCTGAAATCAATAATGTTTTAGTTAGTCTCATTTTATATGTTTAATGGAAAGTTTAAAAATCTGCGGCAAAGATACGAGAAATTTCCCGTATCTTTGTGCGCAAATGTTATCTGTATGTGTATAAAATGTTAACTAGAAGCTTAAACTACTCTGATTCTGACAGATTCTTACGATATTGAGACGGCGTAACGCCATACGCGTCTTGGAAGTATTTAGTGAAATAACGTGGATTATTGAATCCCACCTTATAGGCTATTTCACTGATGTTCAAGTCGCCCGAACGCAGCAGATGCTCTGCAAATTTGATACGCTTGGTTCTGAGATACTCAGAAGGTGTAATACCCGTCAGCGAAATCATGCGCTTATATAATTGTACGCGTGAGATACGGAGATAGGTACTCAGCGATTCTACCGATGTATCAGGATTGCTCATGTTATCGCGGATATAAGCATTAACCTCATCAATAAATTTGCGGTCGGCCTCTGTTATTACATATTCTGTGCTCACATTCTTGCGTTTCTTCAAGAGGTTCAAAATACAGAGATTCAACATATCAATATCGAATGGTTTGGCAATATACTCGTCAGCACCACACTTCAGACTTTCCTTACGCTGCTCATCTCCCATACGGGCTGAGAGCATGATGAAAGGTATGGCTGTTGTTTCGTCATTGTCCTTACACATACGGCAGAGTTCGTTACCATCCATCACAGGCATCATCACGTCGCTCAGAATGATGTCAGGACGACGGTCGATAATCTTGTTCCAGGCATCCTGACCATTGACAGCCTCAACAACCGTATAGTCTGTCAATACTTCGTTCATAAACTCACGGAAGTCGTCACTGTCGTCAACGAGGAGCACTACCGGTTTCTTGATCATCGATTCTCCTGGCTGATGTACATGTTTACTCATTCCGTAGAGAACGTTCTTACCAGCATCCGGATCATCATCCTCACCCTGATGCACCGTGGTTATGATAGGTGCTGCACGCAGAGAACCGAGATGTGCCGTAGAATTGGAGGTGGTACTGCTCTCTATCGGAAGGTCTACCATAAAGATGGTTCCTCCGCTTGGATTATCTGTAACATCCACCTTACCGCCATGCAGTTCGGCAAACTTCTTCACCAGGTTCAGGCCTATTCCGCTACCGCCCTGTGGTTGCATTTCAGTACCATTAACCTGATAGAAACGCTCGAATACATGTTCCTTCTCCTTATCACTGATGCCCTTGCCAGTATCAGATACAGAGATGCGGAGCATATCCGAATCCTTGTCTCCTACACGCTGGCGGAGTGCAATACTCAGAGAAACGATGATAAATCCGCCATCTGGCGTAAACTTGTAAGCATTGCTCAGGAGATTGTTCACGATCTTTCCTACCTTATCAGCATCAAACGACATCTGCAGACTAGGCACCGTAGAATCGAAGGCAAGCGTTACCTTGCTGTTTGCCAAAGTACGGAACGAAGTACAGATATTGTCAACGAAGCTCACAATGTCGATATGCGACAGAGTAAGTTTCTCCTTGTTCTGGTCTATCTTGCGGAAGTCGAGAATTTGGTTTACCAGATTGAGCAAACGGGTAGCATTGCGATGAATCATCTCCAGCTTTCTGCGTTTACTTTCATCTCTTTCTTCTCTAATCATATTGACCAGCGGCGAGATAATCAGGGTGAGCGGAGTACGGAGTTCGTGGCTCACATTGGTAAAGAAGTTGAGTTTGAGTTCGTTCAACTCCTTGGTCTTCTTGATACTGTCTTCCTTGCTCTGGAGTTCGAATTTTACACGCTGCTTTTCGAGCATACGTTTACGGTAGAGATAGAAAGCTACACCTATTAATATAATATATACGATAAACGCCCATATAGAGAGATAGAAAGGCGGATGAATATAAATCTTCAGCGTATTCACCTCTTCGCTCACACTACCATCAGCATTCACCACCTTTGCCTCCAGGACATAGCTGCCTGAAGTGAGATTGGTAAAGGTAGCCTCCGGACGTCCCTCAGGTGTCAGCATCCATTTGTCATCAAGTCCCTTCATGCGATAGAGGAAACGGCAACGGGCAGGAATACTTACCTGGTCAGAAGCAAACTGTATGGTAAACGCCTTGTCCTTATAACTGAGATCCAGTTCTGGATGAGTATCGAGCGATTTTTCCAGAGGCACTCTTCCCTCAAACTCCTCACCTGCCTTCAGCGGATGATCGAAGAGTACGAAACCGCTGAACAAGACATGTGCATTTTTCTGGGCAGGAAGAATCTTGGCAGGATTGATGATATTAATACCATCCTGTCCACCGATGGCGATGGCTCCATTTCTCATCAGACAGGCAGAACGCTGGTTGAACTGGCGGCTCTGCAAGCCATCGAGCGAATTGAAGCTGATCATCGTGATGTCCCATTTGCCCTGATTGTTCTTGGTCAGCGTAACACGGGTAACGATAAATTCAGAAACCAGCCAGATGTTATGCTGCTTATCTTCGAGCACCATACAGCCTACCGTGCCCTGCGTACCATTGAGGTCATTGATTGACTCCAACTGTCCTGAAGCCTCATCATACATGGTGACGCCCGCAGGCGAAGCCATCCACAAGATGCCGCGGCTATCCTTCATTGCGTAATTAAGGGAAGGACTAGGGAAAGGCTGTCCGTCCTTGGTTGTATTTACATTGGTTACCTTTCGGGTTCCGAAATTAAAGATTGAATAGTTCTGCGAATGACCTATCAGAATTTCATCTTTATTCGGCAGGAAGAGCGAGTTGATAAAATCGCTGGTAAGACCCGAATTCTGAACATTGTAGGTTGTAAACTTTCCGCTCTCAGGATTATAAATCTGGAAGCCTGAGCCCAAGGTTCCGATAATCAGGCGATGATACGGATCTTCGGCAAGACACCAGACGCTGTTATTGGCAAGTCCGCCTGGAGCTGCCTGAAAACTCTTCCATCTGCCATTTTTATATTGGGCAAGTCCACCATTGAAGGTTCCGAAATACATCGTACCATCACTCATGGTTACGCTGCTGACGATAATATCCGAAGCCAGACCGGTTTCAGCCTGTGAGAATCGCCAGCTCTGTCCGGTAAGCGGACTGTAGCATACAATACCGCTATCATTGGTTCCGCACCAGAGATTACCATTCAGATCCTGCGTGATAGTACACACATCACCAAGCGGAATAGTTGTGAATTTCTGAGCAGCAGGCGAATAATAAGCCACACCGTTCTTGTAACTACCTACCCAGATAGCCCCCTCATCATCCACATAAACCTTCTGCAGGGAATTGTCAACGATACTTCCCTTTGCTTCGGAATGAACATACTGACGGCAGATTTTGCGTTTGAAATCTACAAAGAAGAGACCGTTATGGTCGGAAGCCACCCAGAGATTGCCTGCCTTATCGCGGGCAATATCACGCATCAGAATACGGGTTAGGCAAGGAATATGAATGCCCATGTTCTCAAGATAAGAACGGGCATCGGTCCATTTCCCGGTCTTTGACTGATACACATAATTAGCATTGCTTACTGAAACCCAGAAACCTCCTATACCATCATAGAAAGTATAGGCACCATTATCACCGGCAGCTTTATGGTTAGCAAGAAAGGAATTGTACCAGAGAACCTTCTGTTTCTGTCCGTTGACACGGCAGATTGTACCATCATTATAGGTAATGAGCGCATCGCCGTCAACCTCGGTTATTTTACTGATATTTCCCTCTTTCAGACAGCCCGGCTGAGCCTTTTTGGTAAATTTAAAAAGATAAGTATTTTTGGTCTTGGCATTATGAAAGAAGAGTCCCTGTCCGTAGACAGCTATCCACATGTTCTTATCCTTATCTATCAGGAGTTTATAAGGAGGTCCCTGCACATGGATGTTTTTGAGCCATTCTTCCGGTTTGCGGTCAAACTGCTCTTCATCATATTTGTAGATGCTGTAACCCACAGAGGTATGCACCCAGATATTTCCATCATAGTCTTGCTGAAGTTCATCTACCGAATTGTTAGGCAGCGACTTATCATCAGTGTTGCTATAATAGAAAGTTTTCATACGGAAGCCGTCAAAGCGGCACAGTCCCGACTGGGTACCGAACCAGATGTAGCCTCTGGTGTCCTTGAGGATGGCACCCACCTGACTGTTCGTAAGTCCATCATGATTGGTGAGGCTGCTGAATTCTACGTTTTCATAGGCAGCCCATGCCCTCTCCGGCTGCATGAGCAGCAAGAGCAGAAACAGCACGATGGCATGTTTCAAGTAGTTTTGTTTTTTTATCATCATAATCGTAGGTTTTATTTACAGTTCTATAATATAGGAATTATTTCTATAATAGGTTTTATTTCACGTCGTTTTTTTCAGAACTTTCGCGTATTTTCAGTATCATCGGTACCACTTTCTTGTAGATTTTTTCATCACCATTGATACTTCTCATGAGAAGATCGCAGGCTGTGGTTCCCTGTTCGTGCGCCTTGTCCATGATAGCCGAGAGTTTCGGCGTAACGAAGGCAGCAGTATCACCATCGGTAAAACCGATGATAGCAACATCCTCTGGTATGCGGAGCCCTTTTTCCTTGATAGCATCGAAGGCGGCATAGGTGATTATGTCGTTGAATGCGAGGATGGCATCAGGTCTGTCCTCCTTTTCGAGAAGACGGAGGGTAGCGTTTCGGGCCACATCGAAATCGATTCTGTCGCAGACTACGAGGTCACGGTCGATAGAGATGCGGTTCTCTCTCAGAGCCTCCAGATAACCGTGTTTTCTGCGGCGCACCATATCAAGATGGTTTGGACCGCCGATGAAGGCGATGCGGCGCGAACCGGTATCTATCATATGCTGGGTAGCCTCCTGGGCGGCAACATCACCATTGCCTACTACCTGGGAGAACTTATCTTCTAAGCAACAACGGGCAAAGAACACCAGTGGAACTCCCATCTTATGCAACTGCTCGAAGTGAGAATAGTCGACCGTATCCTGTGCCAGACAGGCGATGATGCCTTCTACATGCATATTCAGGAAGTTTTCTACCGCTCTCTTCTCGTGTTCTGTATTCTCGTGGCTGTTGGCGCTGATTACCGAGTAGCCATTTCTTACGGCATAATCTTCTATACCATCCAGCACGGCAGCATAATAATGAGTCACCAGGTTTGGCACAATTACACCAATCACCCTAGGTGCTTCTTTTCTGAGGCTCTGTGCAAAGGGGTTTGGTCGATAATTGAGCTCCTTGGCAAGGCTTTTCACCTTTTGAGTCATCTCCTCACCCACTTCATGGCTGTTTCGCAGGGCTCTAGATACAGTTGCTATGCTGACGCCAAGTTGATCGGCGAGGTCTTTCAAAGATGTTCTTCGTTGTTTCATTTGTTAGTTTACGCTTATTATTGACATACATTTTTGTATCCACAAATTCTGCATATTTTGCCTTTCCGACTGCAAAGTTAGTGAATTCTTTGCAAAGATAACAATTTCTTCCGAAAACGCAAACGTTTACGTTATTATTTTTTTGAAAAAGTTTATTTTATAAGGAAAAAACTCGTAATTTTGCAAACTGAAAAGTAATGAATAGTTGATAATAAGTTAGTTAGAAACAAGCGTGGGTTTGGAATGTCGGGAGACAATCCAAACTCTTTTTTATGTCCCGATGTCAGCAGATTACCTGATAGGATACAAAAAACAGGATACAAAAAAGATGAGGGCAAATACTGAATACTGCCCCCATCTGATATGGTTATTTCTGCTTAAAAACAAATTTCTTCTGTCCGGGATAGTTAACGAATATCGCTACCAGCAGAGATACAATACTCTTCGGAATCATATAATGCAGCTGAATATGTTCGTGCGCATTCAGAAATTCGGTCAGGGCGATAGTGCCGCCCGAATTGAGCAACCAACTGATGCCCCAGATGATAAAATAGCGCCAGGCTACACTCTTTTTCTTGCTCTTGGAATCGCCGAACACATAACGGTAATTCAGTATGCAGTTGGTAATGCCGCCACTTATCACTCCCAGTGCATTGGCAAGTCCGTAATAAATGCCGATGATATCTGAGAGGAAGAATGCCAGTCCGAAGTCTATCACAGAGGCGCAGGAGGCGGTCAGTTCCGCCTTGCCGAAGGTTACGAGTTCTTCTTTAATCTTGCCCATAATCTCTTGGATTCCATTAGCAGTACGCCTACTATCGTAGTAAGAATACCCAACATGACATCGATGATATAATGATGACCGGAATAGACTGCCGTCCACCAGATTCCCAGACAGATGCAGGCGAAGAGCACCACCGTATACCAGCGTTTACGGCTCATCACAGCATAAATCGTAGTGAGGAACATATAGGCAGCATGCAGGCTAGGCACGGCAGCAAAGACATTGGCATTCTTGCCATAGAGTCCGTGGAACACGTGCAGTCCGGTCATTTCGTCCCATCTGCCCAGACCTGCCACATTGCCCGGTGTATTGAGCACAGCCTTGAAGCCATAGTTCATCGCATACCAGGGCGGAGCAGCCGGATAGATATAATAGCCGATAAAGCCGATGATATTCACCAGCAGGAAAGCCCAGGAGAAACGCCTGAACCATTTAAGCTGTTTCGTAAGATACAGATAAAGAGCAAACGCGATAGGCACCGGAACCCAGCAGAGATAGAAGATGCCTGCCCAGAAATCGGCAAAACCGCAATGGTGAACCTTGAAGTATTCGCCCGGAATCATCAGCTGGCTATGGTCGGCTACAGCCTGCAGTTCTGCGCTGGATGAAGCAGCAATGCCGAAGAGCGACTTTTCTGCATGATAGAGATTCGCCACGTCAATATCGTTCACCATATAGTTAGGATAAAGGCGCATCGAATCGTAGATGATTCCAAAGAGGAACCAAGGCAGAAAATAGAAGGCAAAACGGCGTGTCTTCTTCCAGGCTGCGAGTACGACCAGAAGGATAATCAGATAGATACTAAACACTTTTTTCTACTTTTTATTGATAGAACTTGAGTTTATTATTTATGAGCGTTCATCACAACATAACAATGCCAGATGCGCCAGAAAGCAGTGATGTTTGCCAGAACGGCAATCAGAATCATTCCGCCAGCCAGCCACCAGATATTGCCTGTAAAGCCGGTAATCATCGCAGTAACGGCAGTAACGACAACGCGCTCAGGACGCTGCATGAAACCTACCTTGCACTCAATATCCAGACCCTCGGCACGGGCACGGACATAACTTACCATCACAGAACCGATCATCGCTGCAAAGGTTACTACGCCCATCCAGAACCAGGTCATATCGCCCTGCATACGTACGAAGATGAGGCAGATGCCAAAGAGACTTACCAGTTCGCTGTAGCGGTCGAGTGTAGAATCCCAGAGTGCACCGAAGAGACTGCTTTTGCCGCTCATACGTGCCAGACGGCCATCCATCATATCGAAGAGACCAGCTGCGAGGATGATGAATCCACCCCATCCTACAGTAACCATGCAAGATGCATAATCAGCCTGCTCAGTTCCGAGCATCCATGCAGCATCGAGGAAGAAACCGGCTGCCACAATATTGCCCAGGAATCCTACGAAGGTAACAATGTTAGGAGTAATACCTACTGCTATCATCGCCTTGATAAGTGGATTGATGATGGCATAGATAACTTTTTGTAAGAAATCTCTATAATTCATATTTTAATCTATTTTTTATTGTCTGTTTAAGAAATGTCTGCTTAAGAAAACGCTTGCTTAAGAATTTGTCTGCTTTAAGAAATGCCAGACTAGATGATTCCAGCCGAAACCAGTATGATTTTGATGATGATTAAAGAAACGGCAGCATAGAAGCCGCCCAGCAAATCATCTGCCATCACATAGAAGGCGCCCTGCCTGTTATCCAGTTTCTTAATGCCCAGCGGTTTCACCATATCAAAGAAGCGGAAGAGGACAAGTGCCACCAATGCCCACCACCAGGCATCTTTCACCTCGCCATGAGCCGTGAGCGGAGTCAGCAACGACAGGGGAATCCACACGCCAGCCATCTCGTCGATGACCACACGGCTGGGATCCTCGCCCCAGTAAGGCTGCAACTGCGCTGTTGCCCAAGTGCCCAGAATGGTAGAAACAATGACGAGAAAGAAGGTGATACTCTGCAGACTCTCACCCGTAATACCGAGTCCGTAAGCCAGGGCTGCCCAGATGAGGGTTGCCAATACAGAGCCAGCCGTTCCCGGTCCCCAAGGCCAGAAGCCACTGCCGAAACCGGTGCCTATGATAACGGGCAGCAGTGGAGGCCGCTCGTCAGTAAGATTTCCCTTGTTATTCATTCTCTTAATGTTTAATAAGCCCGCTGAAGGGCGTTTCTTCTTTAAATTTCAGTGTGCAAAATTACGCTAAAAAATTAAATTAACCAAATAGTTTTCTTATATTTTTCTGATTTTCATCATATATTGACAGATAATAAGGTGAAATAGAGCAATATGAAGGGGTTTCGTACCACTCCGACTACCCCGCGAAGAGCAGGAACAGGCTGCAGAGAGAACTGCATGGAAGGCTTTTTCTGAAAATCTCATAAAAAACTGAAATAATGAATAGGTTTTTGCGTCTATTTACGAATAATGTTATAACTTTGCACCCTGAAAAGATTAAATCATGGGCAGAGAGCCCCTATATATATAATAAGGTATAAAAATGAAAGGTATTAAAAAGTTGTATTTTACGGTCATACTTCTGATGATTTCTACACTTCAGATGATGGCTCAGCAGAAGATAACAGGCCGTGTCATTGATGACGACGGTTTTGCCGTACCGTATGCAAGCGTGCAATACAAAGGACATAAAATCGCAGTTTCCAGCAACGGAGAAGGTAAGTTTACCATTGATAAGAAACCGGGACTCATGCTCACCGTAAGCGCACTGAGCTACAAGAGCACCACGGTGAAGGTTGACGAAAAGACCAACTTTCTGGAAATCAAACTGAAAGACGATACGCACAAACTTACCGAAGTGGTGGTAAAATCGAAAAAAGGCCGCTACAAGCGTAAGGATAATCCTGCCGTAGAACTGATGCGCCGCGTGATTGCAGCCAAGAAAAAGAGCGATCTGAGCAACCACGACTATGTGCAATATGATAAGTATCAGAAGATTACACTCGCGCTCAACGATCTGAAGAAGGAACAGCTCGAAAGCAAGTTCTTCCAGCGCCGCCAGTATCTCCTCGACCAGGTAGAAACCTCTCCGTACAACGGAAAGCTCACCCTGCCTGTCAGCATCGACGAGACGGTTTCACAGCATATTTACCGCAAAGATCCGAAGACCGAAAAGGACATCATCAAGGGTCAGCAGAGCAATGGAATCGGACAGGTAATCCAGACCGGAGAGATTCTCAACACCGCCCTGAAAGAGGTGTTCACCGATGTGGACATCTACGACGATTACGTGCGCCTGCTGCAGTATCCCTTCCCATCTCCTATCGGCAAGACTGCCATCAGCTTCTACCATTATTACATCGAAGATACGGTGTATGTGGAAAGAGACCTCTGCTACCATCTGCAGTTTATCCCAGCCAACAGCCAGGACTTCGGATTCCGAGGCGAACTCTATGTGCTTGCCGACAGCAGCCTGCACGTAAAGAAATGTAACCTCTACATGCCTCACAACAGCGATGTAAACTGGGTTACTGACATGAAGATTGAACAGGAGTACACCAAGCTCGACAACGGCGAGTGGGTACTCTCTAAAGACGATATGATAGCCGAACTGCACGTCAACAAGCTCCTTCAGGACCTGCTGGTGGTGCGAAACACGCGAATCACCGATTATGCCTTCGATGCCTTGCCGAAGCAGCTCTTCAAGGGCAAGGCGAAGATCAGGCACGATATGGATGCGATGAACCGCGATGAGGCTTACTGGAACAAATACCGGCAGGTGGGGCTCACGAAGAGCGAATCGTCGATGGACAGTTTTATCCACCGCATGGAGAACTCCAAGGGATTCAAATACATCATCTTCGGTGTGAGAGCCCTGATGGAGAACTATGTGGAAGTGGCTCATACCAAGGGCAAAAAGGTAACGGTGAAAGACAGTCTGGGTGTTGAAAGAGACAGCATCATCAACGACCGCCGCAGCCTCTTCGACCTCGGACCTATCAACACGTTCCTCTCCAACAACTACGTAGACGGTGTGCGCCTGCGTCTGGCGGGCAGAACGATGGCAGCCCTCAACCCTCACTTCTTCTGGGATGGTTACGGTGCTTATGGTCTGAAGAGCAACAAGTGGTATTACGGCCATGTGCTCACCTATTCGTTCAACAAGAAGAAGAACAGTCCGTTCGAGTTCCCGATGCGCAAGCTTACCTTCGAACTGGGGCATGATATTACATCTCCATCCGATGATAACCTGCTGCACAACAAGGACAACTTCTTCATGACCCTCCGTGCCACCACGCAGGACCAGATGTATCAGTATCACCGCCAGAAGGTAACCTTCACCTACGAAACCGACTGGGGCTTCCGCTTCGACACCAGCCTCCGCTGGCAGAGCAACCGCACCGTGGGCAATCTCCACTACTACAGGGTGAGCGACGGCGAGGAAATACGCAAGATACGCACCACTGAGGCAAGTGTAGGCTTAGATTACAACCCGGGTGTCACCTATGTCAACACCAAGCAGCAGCGCCTGCCTATCAACCTCGACAGTCCTGAAATCTCGCTCCGCCACACCATGGGCTTAGACGGATTCATGGGCGGCCAGTATCAGAGCAACCTCACCACGCTGGGCATTTACAAGCGCCAGTGGCTGGGAAGCTTCGGCTATATGGATTTCAACATCGTGGGCAAGGCGCAGTGGAGCAAAGTGCCTTTCACCATGCTCATCCAGCCACCGGTCAACCTCTCTCTCTTCGAGCAGGAGGCAACCATCAGCATGATGAAGGACTGGGAGTTTCTGAGCGACCGCCAGCTGTTCTGGTCAGTAGCCTGGGATATGAACGGCAAGCTGCTCAACCGCATTCCGCTCATCAAGAAGCTGAAGTGGCGTGAATATGTAGCCATCAAGGGTGTTTGGGGCGATTTGACCAGCAAGAACGACCCGAGCAAGAACCTCAATGATGAGAAGCTCTTCAAATTCCCTACCAACTCCTATACCTTTGGCAAGACGCCATACTGGGAGTTTGTAGCCGGCGTGCACAACATCTTCAAGTTCTTCGGAATCGATTATGTTCGCCGCCTCAACTATTATGACCATGCAAACATCTCAAAATGGGGTATCCGTATGGGCTTCCTCATGTCATTCTAATAAGAAAAAAAGATGCCTTGATGCAGTTTTTTACTGCATCAAGGCATCTGCGTACATATATAAAAAACATATAAGAGAGTAAACACAATGAAGATTCTATTAGCAGACAAACAGGACATCACAAGAGCCGGATTGAGCTATGTGATCAGTAAGATAGAGGGTTTGGAAACCCGGACCATCGAAGACAAGGCAGACCTGATGCTTGCCTTAAAGGAAAATGAGGATACGGTCGTTATACTCGACTACACCCTTTTCGACATCAATGATGCTGCCGAGTTACTTATTTTAAACCAGCGTTTCCCATACACGCGCTGGCTACTGTTCAGTGAGGATCTGAGTGCCGATTTCGTGAAGATTCTCATCGCCAGCAGTACGCAGTTCAGCGTATTGCTGAAGGAGTGTTCGCTAATGGAAATCAAGGAGGCGATACGTTTCTGTGTGGCAAGCAACCGTTTTGTCTGCCAGCGCATGATGGAGGTTCTTCTGGCTCCGAAACAGGAGGAGCAGGAGAAAATCAACCTCACCAAGACCGAGACAGAGATTCTGAAAGACATTGCGCTGGGAATGACAACGAAAGAAATAGCCGAGAAGCGCTTTTCCAGCTTCCATACGGTCAATACCCACCGCAAGAACATCTTCCGCAAGTTGGGCGTAAACAACGTTCACGAGGCTACGAAATATGCGCTGAGAGCCGGTTTGGTTGATTCGGCAGAATACTATATTTAACTATCAACTTTTCATTGGGGGGTTAACAGGGTTAACAGTTAACAGCTGTTTTTTGCATGGTCCCCCTCGCGTACCTTATTATATAATAATATATATATACTTATTTTTATATAAGTGTGTGGAT
>OIXL01000403.1_pt1 | contig 22825 bp, 21 predicted proteins | sample 1587761 | NCBI WGS metagenome assembly OIXL01 (sample SAMN03283246) | human gut metagenome | biome: human-associated habitat; material: feces | host: Homo sapiens | place: Peru | collected 2012 | reverse complement strand
ACTGCAGCGCATCCATCGTGTTGAATACGCGCCAGCTCAAGACCTTCCTTGAGAACCAATCTATGATTGCCATCAGGTAAACATTTCCTGTCGGCAGCTTTATGTAAGTGATATCCGTTGACCATACCTGATTCGGATATCTGATTACCTTGTTTTTCAGAAGATACGGATACTTCTTGTGATATTTACAGGCCTTGGAAAGATTCTTGCCCGAAAATACCGCCGTAATCACGAATCTTCGCATTACACGGCGTACAGTTGTTTCTGTAGTGTCTCCGCCGTTTTTGTTTATTTCTCTCCGGATTCTGCGGCAACCGTAACACGGATGCTCAATCAGGACTTCCTTGATTTTCACAAGCAGATTGAATTCTTTTTCATCATGCCCTGAGCCCGGTTCGTAATAATACCGGCTCCGTGAAATCCCAAGCAGCTTGCTCTGCCTTGAAATGCTTAAAACCTTGTAAGCAGGTTTTACAAGATTGGATCGTAGCCGTATATCTGCTTGTACTTTTTTTTAGAAAATCAATTTCGACTTTCTGTTCACCGATTGTTTTCAGAAGGCTGTCTTTTTCCTCTTCCTGCTTTCTTGTTTCTTCTGACTTCTTATTCGGCCGTTCAAAAATGTCAGCTATTCCGGCAATTGCTTGTGATTTCCATTGGGAAATCTGATTCGGATGAACGCAGTACTTTACTGCAATTTCCTGAAGCGTAGATTCTTCTCATAATGCTTCAAGTGTAACTTTTGCCTTGAAATCCTTGCTGAATGACTGTCGTTTCTTTGCCATGTGCTAACCACCTTGCTTAATTTATCGGCTGTTTGCACCTTAAATCTGCTCCTTTTTCTGTGTCATTTTACGCACTCATTTTACAATTTCAGCTGCTCAGGTAGGAAATGCATAGCTTTTTCAGATATTTATATTTGAATACTTACTCTTTTAACATAACTTAACCTCTTAAATGTCATAATTTCTGACAAATTGTAAGAAGTTCTGACATCTTAAAGGGGTTATGTTAATAAAATTGACATCTAGTGTTTTAGGTGCTACTTTAGAATTAAAGATATACGGAGAATAGTATGGATTATACGATTATTGGAAAGAATATTGAGAAATTGAGAAATTCAAAAAATATGAGACAGGAGGAATTTGCTAATATCATGGGAATTTCAAGACCAACTGTTTCAAATTGGGAACAAGGAAAGAATCCTCCAACTACAGAACAGTTAATAAAACTCGCTGAAGAATTTCATATAAGTATCGATGAACTTCTTGGATTAAAAAGTTCTAAAAGAATAATGGTAGTTGTCGATTCTTCAATTCTCTGCCGACGCCCAAGAATTCTGGATGAAATGAAAACTAAGAAAATAAATTACATCTGTATTACTGATACAGTTCTCTCTGAAATGAATTATCAGAAAGACAAGGGCAGAAGACAGCAGCAGGCCTGGCTTGCAATGAAATCTTTTAATGATCATAGAAAGGAAGATGAAAACAGATTCTTGATTCTATCAGAAAATGACAACGAGAAATTAAATGATAATAAAGTTATTAATGCTGCATTAACTAAGGCTAAAGAAGATCATTCTTTAATGGTTTATTTAATTGCAGAAGATATATATTTCCCATTAAAAGCAAAATCAACCCCGAATTTTAAGGTATTAACATTAAGTGATTATGAGAAAGAGTTTTCTCTTTCTGATGAAGCTTTCGATAGAGAGGCTACTATAAACTTCTATTCGGCTGTTAATTCCAGAGATGTTGAAAAAGCAAAGGTAATAAAACAAAAGAATCCTGATATTAATCATACAGATCCAAAAACTGGCTGGACTCCTTGTATTCAGGCAATAAGAAATAAAGATGAAAAAATGTTGCAGTATCTTTTATCTTTGCCAGAAATTGATATGAATAAATGTGATGAAACTAAATATAGACTACCTCCAATAAGTCATGCTGTGCAGATTAATAATTTAGATTTTATAAAAATCTTGATCAAAAATGGTGCAGATATCGATAAAGGTTCCCAAGGCGAAAATTATGGGAATACCGCTCTAATGATTGCTGCATGGCATGGAAGACTTGAAATTGCAAAATACCTTGTTGAACAAGGCGCTTGTTGTAATCAACAAGATTTTAATGGATATACACCATTAATAAAGGCCTGTTTAAGAAAAAACATTGAAGTTGCTTTGTATTTATTTGATAAGACGGATAGAAATATTCATTGTCGTTATGAATATAAAACTGCAAAAGAATTCGCAATACAAATCGATGAGAGAAATGCCAAGGATGATGAATCCAAAAGAAAAATAATTGAGCTTAAATGCAAATTTTTAATGGATTCAAAAAAACAAATAGAAAAAAATTGGGAGAACAAATGATAGATAGAGCCTGTATTTCAATCACAAGTAAGTGCCAATTACGATGTACTTACTGCCACTTTGATAAACATATATCAAAAACCTCTTGTGGTGATATCACGGCAGAAAATCTTGAAGTTATTCTTAAAAATATTCTGTTGTATGCAAGAAACAATGAATTAAAAGCATTCAAAGTAGGTCTTGTAGGAGCAGGAGAACCTTTGCTGCGATTTGATTTAATTCAAAGCGCAATAGGATTTTCAATGGAAAATGATTCGGAACATATCTGCAATTCTATACAATAAGTAATGGAGTTGGGGTAAATGAAGAGATATTACTCTGGTTCTATGAACATGAAGATACAATTAAATTATCATTCTCTCTGGATGGAAACGAATCTATTCAGGATTCATGCAGAAAATTTCCTAATGGAAAAGGTACATATTTATTTGTAATGAAGAATATTAATTCATACAAAAAAATATTTGGACTAGCTCCGTCTGTAAACACTACAGTACATAAAAAGAGTATTGAAAATGAAGAAGAATTACTTACTTATTTTGAGCAGACTTTCTCTGAAGTTTGTTTTTCAAGGTTGGTAGATGAGGCTTCTCCAGATTTATACATAAGTAAGTCTGATTTTAATTCTTTTATCGAAAGGGCAGGAAAAACAACACTTTCATTGCGCCAGCTTCGAAAACCTCCAAAATATGACTGCACAATGTATGGTCAATTATGTGGTGTAGGCAGAACTAATATCTTTTATGCAAACGGTAAGGTTTACCCATGTGGACGCTTTATCGGAATGAAAGAATATGAATTAGGAAATGAAACTGATTCTCTGGAAACAATATATAAATCAATGCTGCGTTTCACTCCTGTAAAGGATGGAAAATGCTATTTTGATGAAATTCAAGGAGGAAAGTAATGAAATTAGTTTTGTATGGTATTTCATGCTCTGGCAAGGATACTTTTATAAATACGTTCCTGACAGAACATTCATGTTTTAAACATATTCATGGATCTAAACGATTATCAGAAATTTCTAATGAGAAATATGGGGCTGATTTTCAGAAACTTCCAGCCGAAACACAGAATAACATTCGAAAAGCTTTTGTCTCTAAACTTACCAATATGAATAATATTATTGTTGATGGTCATTATTGTTTTCCAAGCGATAATGAGTTTGAAACAGTTTTCTCTGATGAAGACAAAAATCTATATGATGTATTCCTGTATTTGAGAGTAAAACCAGAAGATGCTCATACTCGAATTTCAGTTTCTGACAAAAATAAGAAATTTAAGAATTTGTGTATAGAAGAAATATCACAATGGCAGGACAAGGAAATTTCCGAATTAAGAGATATATGTTTCGCAGCCCATAAGGAATTCATAGTTCTTGATGAAGATTTCAACCTAAATTTGCAATTCCTTAATCTGTATATATCCTCTTATCCGAAAATGACTGCAATCGAAACTGCTAGGCACATTGTATCTCAAATAAAAGAGCAGGCTAGTAATTCAAAGAAAATAGCCCTGTTTGATTGTGACAGAACCATTACAAAAGAAGATACAACAATTCCATTCTTCGAATTGAATAACGGACATAATAAACTCTTAAAAGAAATTTTCAGAGGCGATGTTTATACCCAATATCAGTTCTGGAGACAACAGGAATTATACAAAAACTTTTCTGTTTATCCTGAAATAAAACAGTTTACATATAATAATTGTGTTTTGGACAAATTAGAATTATTAAAAAATGATGGGTATTCCATTTTTGGACTTACTGCTGGAATTTACAATATTTGGAAACAGATAAATGGCGAAGAAGATTTTTTTACAAATGTTATAGGTAATAATCTTCAGGCAGATTCTGTAGGTATAATAACAGATTTTGTAAAAGGGTATGTGGTAGAACTATTGCAAAACGATGGTTACGAAGTTTTTTCAACCGGGGACAGCATGTGTGATATATACATGCTGGAAAAGGCTGGTGGATTAATCTGGGCTCCAGAAAAAGTACGACCAATAGTACAGAAATATATAGATACTCATTCAGAGACCAAAATTATGCAATACAAAAACAATCCATATAAATACAAAGGAATAACGGAGGTAGCTTAATGCTTTATACACTTAATGAACATGTTGATAATCTTCTTATAAGAGAAGGAATAAAGATCTGCAAAAGTAACTCAGGTATCACTGGCACTGAATTAAGAAAAGCTCATGAGTTTTTTGGTGAAACAATTGCAGATACCTATAAGCAGCATTTTTCCAGTGAATCAGTAGTTATAACCTTACTTAGAGCGGGTCTTCCAATGGCATACGGCTTTGCCAATAAACTTGATTGTACATTCTTATTATATGATGATAAAAATGACTTAAATTTCTTTGAGAAGACCAAAGAACTGCTTCAGAATAAGGATGTCATTTTCATAGATGCTGTAATTAATTCTGGAAATGGTCTATTGAATGCTATCGAATTATCAAACATTCCTAAAAACAGAATAAAAATTGTAACAAATGTTCTATGTGATAAAGCTATTGAGACATTCAAAGATTATGAACTGTTTACAGTAAGAGTTTCTCAAAATTCATTTAAGGGACAGAAAGTTGCAAAACAGTCAAATGGAGTAGGGCCCGATACTGGCGATAGACTGTTTAGAACAATGGAAAGTGTTGAAAAGAAATACTGTAACATTAAAAACAATAAATGTATTGGAACGGGACAATAATAAGTTATCAGTAAAGGATGCCTTGTTGTCCATAAAAGAATTGTCAGTAAATTCTGTGTCTCCATATTTTAAGGTTGTGAAAGTTATATTATTTGTTTTGTATTTGATATTGGCTCTTCTTTCGGTTTTATTGACTTTTTATCTTTCAAAAGATAAAGACTTAAAAAATGACGGAATTGTTTTTGGTGAAGAGGCAGATAAAACTTTTATAGGAATGAAAACCGAATAACTGTTTGCCGCACAAAAATTCCATTGTAAAATCCATGATTACCAACTAAAATTTAGTCATGAAAAAACTGATTTGCGTTTACGATTCTCCGCTCGGAAAGATTTTTATTGAAAGCGACGGGGAATTTCTGAACGGTTTATGGTTTGAATATTCTTTTGACGAAAAAAAGCTCGAAAAAAGACTGAAAGATTTTGAAGTTCAGCAAATTGACATAAAATCTGCCGCTTCTGTTCCTGTGATAAAAGAAACTTGCGGCTGGCTTGACATATATTTTGCCGGAAAAAATCCTTCTTTTACTCCAAAGTTCAAGATTGAAAATCTTACGCCTTTTAGAAGTCAGGTTGTCAAGGAAATGTGCAAAATTCCTTATGGAAAAACTGCAACCTACAGCGATATTGCAAAAGAAATCGCCTTGCAGAACGGAATCTCAAAAATGTCGGCGCAGGCTGTTGGCGGCGCGGTCGGATGGAATCCAATCTGCATAATTGTTCCATGCCACCGCGTTGTGGGCGCAAACAAAAGTCTTACAGGTTACGGCGGCGGAATCAGGAACAAAATCGCACTTCTGAAACTAGAGGGAATAGACGTTGAGCGTTTTTCTCTTCCAAAAAGTCAGAAGTTCATGTAAAAACAGGCGGAATTATACTTCAAAATCCAGGCACGCGCGCGAAACTGCGAACGGTCTTACTTTGCCGTCTGCAATTGCAACGTGTTCCGGGTGTTTTGAGTAAGTTTTTAATGCGTCTTCGTTTTCAAATGTTGAGTCAAGCATTAAATCTGTTGTGGAAGAGGCAAGGCGACCTTCTGTGATTACTTTTATTTCAACAAGACCGGGGATTTTTCCTTTTAGGTTTTCAAGTCCGGTTTTGATTTCTTTTTTGATGTTTTCTTTTTCTGCGTCCGAAAGTTCTGGTTTTAAAGTCCATAGAATTATGTGTTTTACCATTTTTTGCTCCCAATTCAATTTTTGCGTTTCCTGTGTGCCAGTCTTCAGCCCAGCCGGCAGGTTTTTGCGGAACTTCGCATTTTATTTTTAAATATTCGCTTGTGTTTGTAAAGGCTTTTGAGCCGATTTTTTTCACGCTGGATGGAATAAAAATCTCTTTTCCGAATCCGCGGCCATTGAATGCTCCGCTTCTTATTTTTTTTACTGATGAAGGAATTTTTACGCCGCCGCCTTATTTTCCAAAAATCAATAAAGCCGTATTTTCCACAGGCGGTGGCATTTTGTGCCTTCAAAATCTTTTGGAACCGAATTTTTCGTTTCGTCTGAACATTCCGTGTTTTTCGGCAGTTTTGCCTCGTCAAAAGAAAGTTTTGTGCTGTTCGTGCTAAAATAAAGCGTTCCGTTGGAATTAAGCATTTTTACGCAGTTTTCAACAAGAGCCGGCCAGTCGCGGTTTATGTCCAGAATATTTTCCGTTGACTTTGAGTTGCTGAATGTCGGCGGATCAAGAATTATTATGTCGAATTTCTTGTCCTCCGCGATATGAGCGGATTTTTTTTCAAGCCATTCAATAACATCGGCTTTTGTAAAAACGTATTTTTCCGCATCTGAAAAACCGTTCAGCCTTAAATTGTCTTTTGCCCACGAAAGATACGTGTTTGAAAGATCCACAGACTCAACGTATGACGCGCCGCCTTCCGCCGCGTAAACCGAAAAACTTCCGGTATAGCAAAAAAGATTCAGAACGCGCTTTCCGCCGGCGTTTTCCCGTATTTTTGCGCGCAGAGGCCTGTGGTCAAAAAAAAGCCCTGTGTCAAGATACGTAGAAAGGTCGATTTTAAAAATCTGGTTCTGCTCCTGCACATTTCCCTTTATAATATTTTTTGCGTATTTTTTTTCGTACTGATTCGCGCCTTTCTGCGGTTTCCGTTCTTTTTTTACAATGTGTTCAGCCGGAATCCCAAGAACTTCCGCCGCCGCTTCCGCCATTTCAGAAAGCCAGATCTCTTCCTCATCTTCCTCTTTTTCGTAGGGCCGCTCGTAAAGGTAAAGCACTGCGAACCGTCTTTCTGCGATTTCCGGTTCAACTGTGGCGTCGTTCGCGGCGATGCGTCCGTTCTGCTTCAGCGTAAATTCAATGCACTGTTTCGCGTTGTGGATGTTTTCCGGAAGAAATTCGTATACATCAAGAGAAACAGGAATTTCCGGAATATCTTTGTCATAAAGCCTGTAGCATGAAATCTTGTTTTTTCTGGCCCATTTCCTAAGCTCCCTGTATTTTTTCTTTAGACGGTTTGAAAATAACTCAGCCTGATATTTGTTCTTGTTTTCCATACCTTTGATTTTAGCACGCCCGCAAAATGTTTGGAAGAAGAAACATAAAAAAGGCGGACAACCGCCTTGCGCTCCAAACCTTCGGTTTTGCGCTATCCACCGTGCGGGGACACCCCGCAACGCCCCGTTTTGTGGCTTGCCCCCTGAAAAAGTTTGTGTTACATTAAAAGCAACAAATTTCAGGGGTTTTTTATGGCATTGAATGTAATTGTCGGGCAGTCTGGCGGTCCTACTTGTGTAATAAATTCAAGTTTGGCAGGAGTTTTTAAAGCTTCTAAAAATCTTGGTGTAAAAAAAGTCTACGGAATGCTGCACGGAATCAAAGGGCTTTTAAACGATGAATATGTTGACCTTGACGAAAAATTAAAAAGCAACATAGAAATTGACCTTCTGAAAAGAACACCTGCGTCTTTTTTGGGCTCGTGCCGTTTTAAATTGCCGGAAATTGAACAGGACGAGGAAATCTACAAAAAAATCTTCAAAAAACTGGAATCTCTTTCCATCGGGTATTTTTTTTACATCGGCGGAAACGATTCAATGGATACAATAAAAAAACTCAGCGACTACGCGGCAAAAACCGGAAGCAAAATCTGTTTTGTCGGCGTTCCAAAAACAATAGACAACGACCTTGCTATGACCGACCATACTCCGGGATTCGGGAGCGCGGCGAAATACATCGCCACAACCTTAAAGGAACTTGTGTGCGACTGCCGTATCTACGACTGCGAGGCAGTCACAATTGTTGAGATTATGGGAAGAAACGCCGGATGGCTTGCGGCAAGCGCGGCTCTTGTGCGCGGCGAGGACTGCGAGGGCGTTGATATGATTTTCCTGCCGGAAAAAGTTTTTGACGTTGATTTTTTTATGAAGCGCGTAAAGGAAATTGTCCGGGAAAAAAAGTATTGCGTTGTCGCCATTAGCGAAGGCGTTCGCCTTGCGGACGGAAGATTTGTCTGCGAGCTTGCGAGCGAACAGGCGGCGGTGGATGCGTTCGGCCACAAAATGATGAGCGGAAGCGCAAAATATCTTGAGACACTTATAAAAAATACAATGCGCATAAAAGCCCGCGCGATTGAAATTTCAACACTGCAAAGATGCGCAAGCCATTTTGCAAGCCTTACAGACATTGAGGAGGCGTTCAACTGCGGCGAGACAGCAGTCCTTTCCGCTGTAAAAGAAAACGAGACAGGCAGGGTTGTCTGCATGCGCCGGGAAAGCGATGTTCCCTATAAAATTTCCTACGAAACGGCGGATGTCCACAAAATAGCAAACGTTGAAAAAAAAGTTCCTTCCGAGTGGATTACAGAGGATTACGTTGCCACCGAGGCTGTGGATTACATACGCCCGCTTATTCAGGGTGAGCTTAATCCTGTTATGAACGATGGACTTCCGCGTCAAATAAGGTTGTAACTATAGGTAAAAAAGTTTATATTTACCTTTATGAACTTTACAGAATTTAATTTAAATGAAGACTTGTTAAAAGGAATTCAGGCTGCCGGCTATGAAACCTGCACGCCTGTTCAGGAACAGGTTTTGATGATGTCGCAGGATGGTTCCGACCTTTATGTGCAGTCGCAGACTGGAACCGGAAAAACTGCAGCTTACCTTGTTGCTATAATACAAGAAATGCTTTCAAAAGAAGAAAACAAAGAAAAGAAAGCTTTGGTTATGGTTCCTACCAGGGAACTTGCTGTTCAGGTTGAAGAAGAGGCGAAGACTTTATGCAGCGCCTCAAAATTAAAGACAGTCAGTGTGTATGGCGGTGTAGGCTATGAAAAGCAGATTTCTGCCATAAAGCGCGGCGCTGATATTATTATCGGAACGCCGGGACGATTGATTGATTTGTGCGAAGGCGGAAACCTTTCCCTGGCAAATGCGGCTTTTGTTGTCTGCGACGAAGCCGACAGAATGTTCGACATGGGATTTTATCCTGATTTGCGTAAAATTCTTAAGCTTGTTCCTGCCAGCGAGCAGCGGCAGACAATGCTTTTTAGCGCAACTCTTAATACTTACGTAAAAAACCTTGCGTGGGAATATACGCGTGACCCTAAGGAAATAGAAATTGCCGCGGAAAATATAACCGTAAGCGAAATTGACCAGGAGCTTTTTCATGTTTCCAGCGATGAAAAAATGAAACTCCTGATTGGAATCCTTAAAAACGAAAATCCTTCAAGCGTTATAATATTCTGCAATACAAAGCGCAGCTGCGAGGTTGTTGCAAAGCGCCTTGAGATAAACGGCATAAAAGCCGGATTCATAATCGGGGATTTGCCTCAGTACAAGCGCCTTAAAATCCTTAAGGATTTTAAATCCGGAGAGCTGAAGGTTCTTGTCGCGACTGATGTCGCGGCGCGGGGAATAGACGTTGACGACCTTGAGATGGTGATAAACTACGACCTTCCGAACGAATCTGAAAACTACGTGCACAGAATCGGACGGACAGCGCGCGCTGGAAAAACCGGCAAGGCATATACGTTCTGCTCAGAGCAGGATGTCTATAATCTTCCTGCGATTGAACGGTATATAGAAATGCAGATTCCTGCAAAAGTTGCATATCCGGAGCAGATGATGGAAGACAAAAGCGCAGGAATCTACATAAAGACCGAATATCAGCATGATGATGACGATTTTCATGGCGGACACAGGGGAAGATATTCTGATTCCGGCAAACGTTCTGAAAAACGCGGTGAAAAATACGGTGAAAAGCGCGGCGGAAACTATGGCAAGAAACGCAGTTTTGACCAGAATTCAGAAAAGAAGCCATATAACCGGAAGTCTTTCAACAATAAAAAAATCAATCCGGAAGAGCTTGCTGGAATGTCTTATGAAGACCGCATGAAACTTTACAAGGAAAAATATGGCTCTGGAAAATCAGGACGCTCTTTTGAACGTAAAAATTCAAAAAAATCCGGATATTCAAAAACACTGGACAAAAACTACAGGAATAACAGCGTTAAAAAGAATGAAAGCGCTAAAAAGAATTACACCGCTGTAAAGACTGGACAGAAAAAGCCGGAAGTAAAGAAAGGTCTTTGGACTAAAATAAAGTCTTTGTTCGGAAAAAAATAAATTAAAGGATTTTAAATTGATTACTGTAAATGATGTTAGCGTAAGTTTCAGCGAAAAACCGCTGTTTAAAGATGTAAACCTGAAGTTCACGAATGGAAACTGCTATGGAATTACTGGTGCGAACGGAGCCGGAAAATCAACCTTTCTGAAAGTTCTTTCCGGTGAGATTGACCATGATTCGGGAACAATTTCTATATCTACGGGTGAACGGATGGCTGTGCTGAAGCAGGATCACTTTGCCTATGATGCGTATTCCGTAAAAGATACAGTTATGATGGGTTATCCTAAGCTTTATGAACTTACGAATGCGATAAACGAAATTTATGCAAAAGAAGATTTCTCTGATGAGGACGGCATAAAGGCGAGTGAAATGCAGGCTGAATTCGGCGAGCTCGGCGGATATGAGGCGGAAAACCAGATTGAGCAGATGCTTTCAGGCCTTGGTCTGGAAGAAGAATTTCATGACAAGATGATGGGCGAGCTGGATGAAAGCCAGAAAGTCCGCGTCCTTTTGGCCCAGGCTATTTTTGGAAACCCGGATATTCTGCTTCTTGACGAGCCTACGAACGGTCTTGATATTGAATCGATTTCATGGCTGGAAGACTGGCTCTTGAATTTTGAAAATACGGTTATTGTTGTAAGCCACGACCGCCACTTTTTGAACACAGTCTGCACGTTCATCTGCGATATTGACTATGGAAAAATCACCCAGTTTGCCGGAAACTACGATTTCTGGTATCAGATGACTCAGGTTCTTCAGAAGCAGGCAAGGGAACAGCAGAAAAAAGCCGAGGATAAAATGAAAGACCTTAAGGAATTTATCCTTCGCTTTAGTTCTAACGCCGCAAAGTCCAAGCAGGCTACAAGCCGCAAGAAAATTTACGATAAACTTGCGCAGTCAGTGGAAGACCTTCCTGTTTCAACAAGAAAATTCCCTTATGTTAATTTTAAGGAAGACCGCGAAATCGGAAACAATGTCCTTGACATAAAAGGAATAGACTACGAGGAAGATGGCGTTAAGCTATTGGATAATTTCAGCCTTAATGTAGGCAGAACTGATAAGATTGCCTTTGTCGGAATTGAGCACAATTCTATCTCCGCGCTGTTTGACATAATCAACGGCGTAAAAAAACAGCAGGTTGGAGAGGTGTTGTGGGGTCAGACTACAAGCCACACGTATCTTCCACGCGATAACTCAAAATATTTTGACAACAACTACAACATTACCGAATGGCTAAAGCAGTATTCAAAAGAGCAGGATGACGCCTATGTCCGCGGATTTCTGGGAAGAATGCTTTTTAGCGGTGATGAATCCTTGAAGAAAGTCAAGGTTCTTTCCGGCGGTGAAAAAGTTCGCTGCATGCTTTCAAAACTTATGCTTTCCGGTGCGAATGTCCTTATTCTTGATGATCCTACAAATCATCTTGACCTGGAGGCGATTCAGTCTTTGAACGAAGCGCTGATAAATTTTCCGGGCGTTGTGCTTTTTACAAGCCACGACCATGAATTTGTTCAGTCTGTTGCAAACAGAATTGTTGAGATAACTCCGAACGGAACTATCGACAAGATGACGTCTTTTGACTCGTATATCGCCGACGAATCTGTTACCGAGCAGCGCAAAAAACTTTACGAAGGAACCGGCAAAAAAATAAAATTCAGATTTTAATTTGAATTATTCATAGAAATAAAAAATGTCTGCACTTCCAGTCAAAAGTCAAGTATTGGCTATGGTGAAGTGTTTTTTAGGAAGAATTATTTCCGGTTTTACTTCGTAAAATCCTCAATAATTCTTTTATGCCATTCGGCAAAAGCCACTTCAAGGACGCCAAACTTGCCTTTTTCCTTCACGTGTAGACATTTTTTAGTTTGTTGCATTTTAAAACATAATCGCTTATTTTGCGGAGAATTTCTTTAGCATATTTTCAAATATGTCTTTAGCCATTTCCTGGGGAACTTCTTTTTGAGGCTCGTGGTATTCAACAAGGTTCTGGGGAATTTCATCAAGGAAGCGGCTTGGCTCGCATTCAATGATGGCCTGCATTTTCCGCCTTTTCTGGCATGAAGATATGATGAGCTTTTCGCGCGCGCGGGTAATTGCAACGTAGAAAAGCCGTCTTTCTTCCTCCACATTGCCGCTGTTTTCATCAACAGAGCGCTGGTGCGGAATTAGTCCTTCTTCCGCGCCGGCAATAAAAACCACAGGAAATTCCAGTCCTTTTGATGCATGGATTGTCATCAGGTTGACTTTTCCCTTGTCGTTCTCATCATCGCCATTATCCCGGCTCATCAGAGTTATTCTGTTCAGGTAATTAAAAAGGCTTGGATTCGTATTGTCCGGATCAATTTCCCAGCGTTCCATCATTTCCAGAAGAAGCTCAATGTTTTTAAGCTTAAAACGGACGGCTTTTTCACTTTTTGAATATTCCGTGATAAGGTAATCCTTGTAGTTTATCTCCTCGACCATTTCCCGTACTTTTTTTGAAAGTCCGCGGCCGCTTAAAAGTTTCTGCCGGTTCGATTCAATTAAATTTACAAAATCCTGCAGATCTTCCTTAAGATTTTCGCTTGCCGCGCTGTCTTCTGCCTGGACAAGCGACTGGATTGCCGTCCATAGGGTTGAGCCAAGTTTTTCCGCCTCTTCGTTTATAACCTGGATTGCGGCTCGTCCAATTCCTCTTCTTGGAACATTTATAATCCGCAGAAGGTTTATGTCATCGTCATGGTTTGCAATGACTCGCAAATAGCTTATTATGTCTTTTATTTCTTTGCGTTCAAAAAAACTTGTTCCGCCGCTCATTGTATACGGAATATTTGCCTGCAGAAACGCTTCTTCTATGTATCTGGACTGCGTGTTTGCCCTGATTAGAACACCGAAGTCATCATAAGTCTTTTTTTCTTCTATTGCGATTCCCTGAATGCTTTCCGCAATGAAATTTGCCTCTTCAGTTTCGTTTTCAGGCATATAGATTTCAATTGGTTTTCCTTCTCCTTTGCCGGACCACAATTTTTTGTCTTTCCGGTTTGTGTTGTGCGAAATAACACCGTTCGCCGCGTCAAGAATAGTGCCGGTTGAACGGTAGTTCTGCTCAAGCCTGATTTCTGTCACCTTGAAATCTTTTTCAAAATTAATGATATTCTGGTAGTCTGCGCCGCGCCAGCTGTATATTGACTGGTCGTCATCGCCGACAACAGCAACGTTCTCGTCCGCAAGCAGGTGCATCAGCTCGTACTGCTGATGGCTTGTGTCCTGGAATTCATCCACCATTATGTATTTAAATCGATCCCTGTACCGCTCAAGAACATCAGGATTCTCGCGGAAAAGCTTTATAGGCAGAACGATAAGGTCGTCAAAATCCACAGCGTTGTAAAGTTTTAATCCTTCCTGGTAGCAGTCGTAAAGCTGCCGGTACATATCATTTTCGGTCTGCCAGTTTTTTCTTCCTGTTTTTATATTTGAAAAAAGCTGGCTGATTTTGTAGATGTCAAGCGCATCCGGAGAAAATTTAAGTTCCCTGCCGCATTCCTTTATAAGCGCGGTTCTGTCGGTTTCGTCATAAATCGAAAAATTTTCCCTGTAGCCAAGCTTGTCAATGTCTGCCCTAAGAACTTTTACGCCAAAAGCGTGAAATGTTGAGACCGTAAGGTTCTGAAGCTTTCTTTGCGTAAGTTCCTTTACCCTGTCTGACATTTCTTTTGCGGCTTTGTTTGTGAAAGTCAGCGCAAGAATCTGGCTCTGCGGAATTCCCATGTCAAGCATGTGGGCGATTCTGAATGTGATTACGCGCGTTTTTCCGCTGCCTGCGCCGGCGATTATAAGGATTGCGCCGTTTACTGTTGTTACAGCCCTGTACTGTTCCGGGTTAAGTTCATTTTTAAGAGTTTCCAAGTTTAAAGCCATAGAATGAAAATTAACATTCTATTGCGTTTTTATCAATATTTGTTAAAATCTAATGTATATATTTCTTTCTGTTTTTTGAAGGAAAAAATAAAATAAAATCCGAGGATTCGTATATGAATACAGCTGTAAGCGCATTTCTTTCCAGACACAATTTTGTAAGGCACATTGATGTTAATTTTGTCGCAGAATCAATTCTTGACGACATGAACCGCGGTCTCTGCGGAAAAAAAGCTGATGAGGATATGATTCCTACATGGTGCCTGCCGCCGGAAAAATCTATTACAAACAAAAGCGTGATTGTGATTGATGCGGGCGGAACAAATTTCCGTTCAAGCCTTGTTACTTTTGACGAAAAGGGAAATGCCGAAATTTCAAACATGAAAAAGACACGGATGCCCGGAGTTGAAAAGGAACTGAATAAAAAAGAATTCTTTGACGAGTTTGCAAAAAATCTTGAGCATCTTAAAGGAATGTCGGACACAATTGGTTTTTGTTTTTCTTATCCTATGGAAATCACAAAAGACGGAGACGGAATTCTTCTTGGATTTTCCAAAGAAGTAAAGGCTCCGGAAGTAATCGGAAACCCGATTGGAAAATGCCTTAAGGCGGCTCTTGTTGAGCACGGCTGGCAAGAACCGAAGAAAGTTACAATGCTCAATGATACGGTCGCGGCTCTTCTTGCCGGAAAGGCTGCCGCAAAAGGTTATCCGTATTCTTCATACATTGGATTTATTCTTGGAACAGGAATGAACGCCGCCTACATACAGCCGGAAATTCCTTCCAGAAAAGATTTTAAGAAACAGATTGTAGTATGCGAATCAGGAAAAACAAAAAGCGTGATTCTTTCTGATTTTGACAAAGCCTATGATGCGAAATCGCAGAAACCGGGAACATTTTACATGGAAAAACAGTGCGCGGGCGCTTATCTTGGCGCAGTAGCCCTTGAAATGCTTAAAACCGCCGCTCAGGAAGAGCTTTTTTCTGAAAAAATCGCATCTTCGCTTCTAGCTCTTGAAAGTTTTACAACAATCGAAATGAACGAATTCCTTCATGCGCCTTACAGCACAGAAAATTCATTTGGAAAATTTGCCGCGGAAAACAATGCGACTCTGGAAGATTACGATGTTCTTTATGAACTTTTTGATGCCCTGGCTGAACGTTCCGCGCGTTGTGCGGCCGCAATCCTTACTGCGGCTGTTGTTCAGAGCGGAGAAGGAAAATGCGCTTCAAAGCCGGTCTGCATAAACTGTGACGGCTCGACATTCTGGCTTACATACAAGATTTCTTCACGTGTACAGGGCTATCTTGATGAAGTATTGACCATACAGAAGGGGCTTTACTGGCACATTGTTTGTCTGGATAATGATATTACAATCGGAACTGCGATTGCGGGACTGGTTGACTAGTTTTTTGTTTTAACAGGAGAAAATCGTGAAAGCAATCGGAAAATCAATAGTTCTCATCATGCTGATTATCATAATGGCTCTAGGCGGGCTTTTGTGGTTCGACTATCTCGGTGTGGTTCACATGAAGTCGGTTTTTTCTCCGTTGTACAAAATTCTTGGAAAAGAACCCCAGACTTCCGTAACCGCGACCGCATCTAAACCGATTGCGGCAGATTTAGACCAGGACAGAATTAACAGTCAGCGGGAAGCGATTGATTTGCGGATGGAAGAGCTTGACAAGAGAGAAAGCGAGATTGTCCAGAAAGAAAAACTGAACGAGCAGATTGCGTCGGAGCTTTCAAACCGCGAAAAATCTCAGGAAGAAAGAGAAAAAACATTCAACCAGACGCTAAAAAAGTACGATGATAAGAATGTAAACATAGAACAGATTGCCGCAAACCTTAACGGTATGCGTCCTGAAGCGGCTGTAAATATTCTTGTTGCAATGGATGACCAGACGGTCATAGATGTCCTTCGCAAAGTGGAGGAGATTGCGGCGCGGAACGGAACTTCTTCTATGGGATCGTACTGGCTTTCGTTGATGCCTGCCGGGCGTGCCGCTGAGATACAGCGGAAAATGTTAAGCAAACCAGATTCCCTAAAGTAGAAAAAAGGCAATTCTTTCATGTTTTACTGGAGGAATTGCCATGCAGCAATTAACTGTACAGAATCATCTGGATTTTTCAAAAATACAGCAGTTGTCGCCACAGCAAAATTCATTTAACAAGAGCGATTCTTATTCGTCTTCATCAAAAACATTTGCAGATTTTGTAAATGAGGCAAAAGTTAATTCTGAAAAAGCCTCTTATTCTGAAAATCAGCTGAATCCTGATGAAAAAACCGCAAAAAAAGATGAGAATCTTAGGGATGCGGAGCAGGCGGCAGAAACAGCGAAAAACACCTCGGATGAAAATTCTGCGCTTGCAGATGAAAAAGAGTCTGTCTCTGAAGAATCTGTAAAAATCGCTGGAAAAGACGCTGAAAACAAGCTTGAAAAACAGGTTTTAAAGGAAAATGTAAAAAGCGGGACGGAAAATTCTGCAAAAATTGAAAAAAATGCGGAAGTTTCCCCTGAAATTCCTGTGGAAATTTCAAAAAAAACACCTGAAAAAGATGGTTCAAAAATCCAGTCAAAAGAAAAAGAGCAGAAAACCGCTGAAAAGTCTAAGAATCAGATTGAAAATAGCGATTTGAATTTAGTTGAAGCGGTTTTAGCTTCTGGAAACTCTGCTGTTAATCAACCCGAAAATAAAGAAATCGGCGCGGATAACCCAAGGCTTTCGGATTTTATGGAAGCAGAAGAAACCGGAAGTCTTGAAGGCCTGGATTCTAAGCCTGAAAAAAAATTCTTTCTTGATAAAGACAAAAAAATTGCCGTTCAGGACTTGCGCTCTGAAAATAGCTCGCAAAAGCCGGATGAAAAATCCGGAAAAAGCATGAAGTCTTCCTCTGAGATTTCAGAAATTTACCGCAATGAAAAAAACAATCCGCAGGTTACAATGGATTTTGCCGCAAATGCGCAGCAGAATATCGGTTCTCTTAACAATCAGGTGGCAAGCTCTACCGGTTCAAATTTTCAGGCGATGCTTGCGAATCAGATTCAGGAAAATGCCGGTGAAATTGTAAAGGCCGGAAACATTGTTCTAAAAGATAACGATGTAGGTTCAATAAAGCTTATTCTTCATCCGGAAAGTCTTGGAAACGTAAAGATTGATTTGCAGGTCAATGAAAAAAATATTTCTGGAAAAATTATTGTCGCGACCCAGGAAGCGTTCAATGCGTTTAAGGAAACTGCTGAAAATTTAAAGCAGGCTTTTGTTCAGAGCGGATTTGAATCTGCCGGACTGGAGCTTTCCCTCGCGAATCAGAATTTTGCAGGAAATCATTCCGGAGAAAATCAGAATAATCCTGCGGCGGAATTTGCCATGAGAAAAGTTTACGGCGAAATAAATGGCTTTGCAGAAGAGAATTTTCCGGAAATTGAAAATATTGAAAATTCTGCAATGAATTCTATAAACATCGTTGCATAAATTCCGATTATAAAAAAGAGACTTCCGAAAAACTTTTGGATGTTCAAAACAGAATGACGGAAATCCGTTGGCGAGGTACTGATATGGTAAATGAAGTTAAGACAACCATGACATCAAGTGAAAAGTTTGCTGTTGACAATGCGGTGAACAATTTCAACAAAACTAACACTGCGAATGGACGTAAAGCTTCCCAGCAGCTGGGTAAAGATGATTTTTTAAAGCTTCTGATTACCCAGCTTACTAATCAGGATCCTACAAGTCCAATGGAAGATACCCAGTTCATTTCCCAGATGGCGCAGTTTTCATCGCTGGAGCAGATGACAAACATGAATGAATCTTTCAACAAGATGGCAGGAATAATAAGTTCCTCGCAGGCGGCTTCTACTTTGGGAAAAACTGTTGAGCTCGACATTGGAGACTCAACGGCGCAGGGTGTGGTGGAAGCGACATCTTTTGGAAACAATCCGCAGGTAATGGTAAACGGTATGTATTACGATATGGCAAAAATTAAAGCCATTTACAATTAATCAGGTAATAGAGCAGGAGAACATAAATTATGATGAGATCACTTTATTCTGGTGTTTCTGGCTTGCAGAATCATCAGACACGAATGGACGTAATCGGCAACAACATTTCCAACGTAAACACAACCGGATTTAAACGCGGACGTGTAAATTTTCAGGATATGATAAGCCAGCAGGTTGGCGGAGCGGCGAAACCAACAGAAGAACTTGGCGGTGTAAACCCGAAAGATGTTGGTCTTGGTATGACTATCGCAACAATTGAGCAGGTTTTTTCCCAGGGAAACCTTCAGACAACCGGGGTTTCAACAGATGTTGCAATTCAGGGAAATGGATTTTTTATCTTAAAAGACGGTGATGAAAGTTTTTACACCCGAAACGGACAGTTTGGTCTTGACAGCAACGGAACTCTTGTAAATCCTGCGAATGGTCAGCGCGTTCAGGGGTGGATGGCACGAGATTTGAACGGTGAGCAGATTGTTCAGACAGCGGCAACTCCTACAGACCTGGTTGTTCCGGTTGGCTCAAAGGATCCTGCGAAAGCTACAGAAAATGTTCTTTTTGCCTGCAACTTGAATAAAAATACTCCCGAAATCCAGGAAGGCGCAAGCGCAAGCGATATTGCAAAGGGAACATGGGGAACTGAAGAAAAAATTTATGACAGCTTTGGAAAAGAGCATCTTCTTTCCGTGTCATTTACAAAAGTGCCGGGTGTTGCAAATTCGTGGCAGGCAACCGTAAATGTTGATGCGGACAATGCGGACTTTACGCAGACACGTGTTGGTCTTGGAACAACTGATGGCGTTCAGAATACTTTTATCGTAAATTTTGATAATTATGGCCAGCTTGCAAGCGTAGAAGATTCTTCCGGAAACATCTCAAACCAGGAAGGCGAAATTATTCTCCAGAGTTCGTTTACTGTTCCAGAAGCAAATGCTGATGAAAACGGAAATCCATACCGTCAGACATTCAGCATTAACCTTGGAACAATCGGCAGCATGAAGAATACAATCACCCAGTCTGCGTCAAAATCTACAACAAAAGCATATAGCCAGGACGGATATACACTTGGTTATCTTGATAATTTTAAGATTGATTCCAGCGGAACAATCACAGGTGTTTATTCAAACGGAACAAACCGTGTAATCGGACAGCTTGCGCTTGCGACATTTGCAAACGATCGCGGTCTTGAAAAAGCCGGAAACAACACTTACGTTGAAACAAACAACTCTGGTCAGGCAAATATCGGTGAATCTGGCATTGCCGGAAAAGGTTCGCTTCTTGCCGGCGCACTTGAAATGTCTAACGTGGATCTTTCAGAGCAGATGACAGATATGATTGTTACCCAGCGCGGTTTCCAGTCAAACGCAAAAACAATCCAGACAGCAGACACGCTGCTTGAGACAGTGCTCAGTCTGAAGCGCTAATCCGGTAATCCGGCGGCAGGCTAGAACCTCTGCTGAAATATAAAACAGGTAAAAAAAACGGCTTTTCCAAAAACATCGGAAAAGCCGTTTTTTTTTATAATGATTCCAAAAGTAATGAAATTTCTTTTTTTATGTCAGTTTTAGATTTTTCCTTGTTTTCTGGGAAAAAATCTCTAGGATTAATTTCGAATACCTGGGCAATTCTTATTATCGTCATAAGCGAAGGCTGGCTTTTTCCAGATTCTATATGTGTATAAAAACTCTGCGAAAAATTTCCCTTTGTGCATACTTCAAGTTGAGACAATCCTTTTGAAATCCTTATGAATTTTATTTTATTAATTACATACTGGTGAATTTCTTCATTTGTCATAAAGAAATAATATTATTCTTTACACTATAATACGATTCTCTATAAAGAAATAAAATTGCTTGACAGAGTATTAAAATTGCTTGATAATGAAAATGAGGTAAGGGTATGAGTCTTTTTTTTTATAAAAAAGAAAATAATTGGGTTTGTGTCTTTTGTGTTTTAATGGCAATTGTATTTTGTGGATTAATGATTGTTTCTGTAGTTGTTCTTTTTATTCCAAAATTTAATATTGAGACAAAGTCAATTTTAGATTTTAATATGTTACTTTCTGTTTTGTCTTTGACATTTGTTATATCCATCGCTAGTCCATATTTTATTTCTAAAAATCAAATACGAGATGAAGTGAGAAAATATCTTGAGAATGAATATAAAAATTATGTTGAGAAAGAAGTTGAACATATAACAAGAACCGATGCTCATCTTTCTCGTATGATAGCATTCTTTTTGATGGATAAAAAATTTTATTATTGGGCAATTGGTTGGGCATTTCGAGCATTAAAAAGATATAAAAATATTGCTGGTGAATACAATAATGTTTATAAAGAATTTCATGAATTTCTTTTTAGAGATGTAATATTAAAATCACTAGATGAATTAAAGTCTAATTCAAAAGATTGTTCTGCAGCGATTTATTATAAAATAAAAAATGATGAACTTGAACTAAATATAAATCGTATAAAAATCCGTGCTATAAAAGATTATGTTGATTTTGAATATGAAATAAAGAAAAAATTTGTAAATCAACCTTATGTAAAATTTATGAAAGATAATTTTTCTCTTTTTATCAATGAAATTGAAAATGATATGCCTAGGATAATACAATCTGCATATAAAGAATTTAAACCTGAATATTTTTTTACAGACAAAACAAAAGCTTTTAAAAGAGAAATTTTAAATATTTCATCGTATAAGAATGAACATAAGAACTTAGAAGAATTTTTACAATCTATGAACTTATTTTAAAATAATTTTTTTTATCTCGGAATTCTGAATCTTTGATTCTTATTCATAAATTTTTAATAACATAAGTTATTGAATGGGGGAAATATGAAAAAAAAATTTTCAATTTTAGTTTTATTTATTTTGTTCTGTAGTTTATTCTGTGGTTGTTCTGACGATTCGGAAAATTCTTCCGATAAACATGAAACTTCAATGTATTCAGTCTATTTTTGTTCTAATGACATTGCTAATTGGAATAAAGTTTATGTTTATGCGTGGGATGATAAAGGGGAAAACGCTAAATGGCCAGGACTTATGATGAAAAAGACAGGAAATGGATTGTATTTTTCAGACGTTAAATTTTCAAATATTATTTTTAATGATGGAGGTGAAAATCAGACGGTAGATTTGGAATCTCAAGATGGTTATTTTTTGCCAACATCTAAAAACAATAAAATTACTGGAATCTGGTATAAAAAAAATCCAAATTTAGCAGGCGGAAATGGTGCTGACGAAACTGATTCTAGTGGTAATAAAGATAGTGAAACTTTTGTTTTATCTGCTCCAACTGGATTAAAAGCTTCGTATATTTCATCAAATTCTATGATAAAAGTTACTTGGAACAGCGTTTCTGGTGCAGATTGTTATGAATTTTACTGGGGTACTTCTAATAATCCGAATAAGGCAAAAAAAGGTAATGATAAAACAGGTACTGAAGCATATCTGTCAAATGTTGAAGAGGGAGATTCATTGTATTTTTGGGTAAAAGCAAAAAAATCTGATGTAACCAGTGATTTTAGTAAATCTGTTTACTGTTCTGTTCCAACGTCAACTATTAATCCTCCTACAGGAGTTACAGCAACGTCAACCTCGGAATCAACTATTACAGTTTCTTGGAATGCAGTTTCAGGAGCAACAAAATATGATGTTTATTATAGTACCAGTCCATATTCAAGCAGCGCACTTCATGTAGGGGATACAGAGTCTTTGTCAATGGGTATAAAGAATGCTTCTGCTAATACAACATATTATTTTTGGGTAAAAGCCACTGATGGAAATAAAACTAGTGATTTTAGTTCTTGGGCTTCTGTTACAATTGAAAGTTCTTGGCCACCTGCTGTGTATGAAGATATAGCATCTTCTGGTGTTCCTATTACAAAAAACTTAAAAGCTGGTGAAACTTATTGGTTCAGGATATTTGCATATCAACCAGTTAATGTATCATATAAATACAATATTATCTTTTTTGATAAACAGGCTGGTCTTGGTTATACATCAGATGTTATAGGAACTTATTACAATCAAAAAGGAACCGAATTTAAAAGTAATATTGATGACGGCTCTGGAGGATATTATGCGTCTTATTTGTTGAGTCAATATTTATACATAAAAATTGAGTGTAAGACATCTGGTTCATTTAGGATTGGTTATGTGTCAAGCAAAGCATAAATAAACAAAAACGGCTTTTCCAAAAACATCGGAAAAGCCGTTTTTTTTTATAAAATCAGTTCTTGAAATT
>OIXL01000402.1_pt1 | contig 22867 bp, 17 predicted proteins | sample 1587761 | NCBI WGS metagenome assembly OIXL01 (sample SAMN03283246) | human gut metagenome | biome: human-associated habitat; material: feces | host: Homo sapiens | place: Peru | collected 2012 | reverse complement strand
AGGAATAACCTGACGCGAATAGCGAGCTATTTAAGGAAGGTTATGACGAAGCTATGTATAAAAATTCTTGTAAAATCAGACTCTACGATTTAATCAGCGTTTCCCTAGGGAAATAGGGTTCAGGGCACACCCCTCGGGGCGTCCTTTGATTGTTTGCAAAAGAGGGGGGAGCAGGTTCTATAGGTTCAAAGGGTTCAGCGGGGGTGGTGCGGCGCATAAAAATCAAAAGCGCCGCGGAGGTTTGAAACTATCGGTTTACTCGTATCGTAAACCTAATCCCTAGCCACTAATCCCTAGCTACCAGTCACTAGTCACTTTGCGCCACTAATCCCCAATCCCCAATCCCTAGCTACTCATCTGTGCTTGCCATGTAAACCATTGACTTTTATTTCCCAAAACTCATACATAATGTATCTACCTATACAGAAATAGTATACTCGATTTTAAGCAGTTTCATTCAATAAGGCTCTATGTTATAATGGAAAAAGTTCCAATCCATAGAGGAAAAGAACGGGGGTGGCAGTTTACTTCATGAAACGGGGTAAGCTCAAGCTGCTGGGTTTCAACAATTTGACCAAGACACTCAGCTTCAACATGTACGACATCTGCTATGCCAGTACAGAAACAGAAAGAAAAAAATACATCGCTTACATTGACGAGGTCTACAGTGCCGAGCGCCTGACCCAGATCCTCGTGAAGGTCGCCGAGATGATCGGAGCCCATGTGCTAAACATCGCTTCACAGGACTATGACCCGCAGGGCGCATCCGTCACGATGCTGATCGCAGAGGAAGAAGTCGAGAAGCAGGATGTGGTGTGCCATCTGGACAAGAGCCATATCACTGTCCATACGTATCCGGAAATGCATCCGCAGGATGGCATCTGTACCTTCCGTGCAGACATCGATGTATCGACCTGCGGGAAGATCTCGCCCCTGAATGCGCTGAATTTTCTCCTTCAGTCCTTCGATGCAGACATCGTCATCACTGACTACCGCGTGCGCGGCTTTACGCGTGACGTGCAGGGCAAGAAGATCTTCATCGACCACCGTATCAATTCCATCCAGAACTACATGGCACCGAAGCTGCGCTATAAGTACGACATGGTGGACGTCAATGTATATCAGGAAAATATTTTCCACACGAAGATGCTGATCCATGATTTTAATCTGGATAACTACCTCTTCGATATGAAAGAGGCAGAGCTGGATCGCAAGGAAGGGAAACGCATCCGCCGCCTGCTGAAGCAGGAAATGTATGAGATCTTCAATGGCAGAAATCTTCCTGCCATCAAAGATTAAATATAAAGCGTCTTCATTCGAAGTCGCCGACGCATAAAGTATCAGTCTTTTTTTAGGAGGAAACAATGGATACTGCAAAACTCAAAGAAGAAGCACTCGCACTCAGAAGAGAAAAACATCAGATGATCAAGACCGGCCTGAATGCCGCTGTCGAAAGCAATCACGACCTCGCGATCGTATACACCCCGGGTGTATCCGCTCCGTGCCTTGCAATCAAAGACGATGAAGACCTGTCCCTGGAACTGACCTGGAGAGGCAATGTCGTAGCCGTCATTTCCGATGGCACCCGTGTCCTCGGCATGGGCGATATCGGCGCCGCTGCTGCTATGCCGGTCATGGAAGGGAAATCCGCACTGTACAAGAGATTCGGACAGATCGATGCGATCCCGATCACTCTGGACACCAAGGATCCGCAGGAATTCATCCACACCGTCAAACTGCTGGAAAAGAACTTCGCCGGCATCAACCTCGAAGATATTTCTTCCCCGAAATGCTATGACATCGAAGACGAACTGAAAAAGATCATGAACATCCCGGTCTTCCACGATGACCAGCACGGCACCGCCATCGCTGCTCTGGCAGCACTCCTCGGCGCTCTCGAAGTCGTCGGCAAAAAGATCGAAGATGTGAAGGTCGTCATGAACGGCGCTGGTGCTGCCGGCACCGCCATCGCTCGTCTGCTCCTTGAAGACGGCGTAAAACCGGAAAACATGACCATCCTGAACTCCAAAGGCATCCTCTTTGACAATGGCAAGAGAGACCGCGTACAGCAGGAACTCATCGCTAAAGTCAATCCGGAAAACAAACAGGGCACATTCGATGACGCTGTCAAAGGCGCTGATGTCCTCATCGGCTGCTCTGCACCAGGCGTATTCAACGTAGAAGCCATCAAGACCATGAACGACAAGAGCATTGTCTTCGCTATGGCAAACCCGGTACCGGAAATCATGTACGAAGAAGCCAAAGAAAAAGGCGTTTACATCTATGGCTCCGGCAGAAGCGATATGCCGAACCAGGTCAACAACTCCTCCGTATTCCCAGGCCTCTTCCGCGGCGCTCTCGATGTACGTGCCCGTCAGATCAATGAGGAAATGAAACTCGCTGCTGCTCATGCTCTCGCAGACCTCGCTATCCATAGCGGCAAACTCGACCCGGATCATGTCGTCGTCGACGTATTCGATCCGCAGGTTCCGTTCGCTGTAGCGAAAGCCGTTGCCAAAGCAGCCATCGCTTCCGGCGTAGCAAGAGCTACCGAACTCCCGGAAAAATACAGAGACTAATCGCGCGTAGCGCATCAAAAAAGCAGGAAATGAGACGTTCTCATTTCCTGCTTTTTGCTTTGGATGATTAGTGAATAGTGACTGGTAGCTAGGGATTAGTGGCTAGGGATTAGGAGCCTCAAGTGACTAGTGACTGGTGACTTGAATATTGCCTCCGGGCATCACCATTTCTAATTTCTCATTCAAGTGGGGCTTTCCATCGTAATCAAGGGGCGGCACGCCCTTGGGCTAACCCTGAACCCCCTGAACCATTTTACTTCAGCCCCAATTCATCCTTATGGGCGGTCATGCCATCAATGCAGGCCTGCATGACATCGCCCGCTTCCATGCCGAGCATAGCAAAGCCCTGCTTGATCACATCACGGTTACAGCCCGCTGCAAATTTCTTGTCCTTGAATTTCTTCTTGAGCCCCTTGAGTTCCATGCCGCTGATGCCTTCCGGGCGCATGAGTGCATACGCCATGACGACGCCCGTCAGCTCATCGACTGTGAAAAGGCTCTTCTCGATATCGGTTGTCGGCTCGACCTCATCGCTGCAGAGACCCCAGCCGTGGGAGATGATGGTCTTGATGTCTTCTTCGTCCACCCCTTCCGGTTCCAAAAATTCGCGGACGTGATGGCAGTGCTCATGCGGGAAGGCTTCGTAGTCGACGTCGTGCAGATAGCCGATGGCTTCCCAGTGATCTTTATCACCTCCGAAGATGCTCGCCATCGCGCCCATGGCAGCGCTGACAGCCGCCGCATGGGTGAAAAGATGGTCTTCTGTGGTGTGCTTCTTCAGGATCTCTTTGGCTTTCGCAAGGGTAAGTGTGGACATAGTAGGATCTCCTTTTTAATCAGGGACTAGTGACTTGTGACTGGTAGCTGGGGATGAGGCAGGAAGCCCGAGACACGCCTTCCTTCCTCTGGAGGGAGGTGCCCCGAAGGGGCGGAGGTTGGCCGAGCAAAAACATTTTTAAAATATATCTCGATGGTAGAACATATGGAATGAATTGTCAATGAGAAAGGGGGAAATTGTGATACAATGAGAGAAAGAAGGGGTCAGGGTTAGCCCTTTGGGCGGCTCCGTCCACTGATTATGAATGAAAGCTTTGTGCGAATGAGGAATTAGGAATGAGGAATTAGGAATGAGGAATTAGGAATGAGTAATTAGGAATGGTGGTGCGGCGCATAACAATCAGAAGCGCCGCGGAGGTTTGAAATTAGCGATTTTCCCGTATCGCCAACCTAATCCCTAGCCACTAATCCCTAGCTACCAGTCACAAGTCACCAGTCACTTTGATTCCATTTCACGAAAGGAGCCGTCATCATGACCGATATCGAGAAACTGAGAGCTATGATCGCATCCCATCACCGCATCGTCTTTTTCGGCGGAGCAGGGGTCTCCACGGAGTCGAACATCCCCGATTTTCGCGGAGCGAATGGCCTTTACCGGCAGAAAACGGACCTCCTATGGACGCCGGAGGAAATGCTTTCCCACCATTTCTATGAGGAGCATCCCGTGGAGTTTTTCACCATGTATAAGCAGTTCGCAGAAGCCATGCTAAAGGCCTCTCCAAACCGCGCGCACTTTGCGCTGGCAAAGCTCGAGCAAGAGGGCAGGCTCTCTGCCGTCATCACGCAGAACATCGATGGTCTCCATCAGCGCGCGGGGAGCCGGAATGTCATCGAGGTCCACGGCACCATCCTGACGAATACCTGCGAGAAATGCTTTGCGACATATGATGCAAAGACCCTACTTACTCTGGCATCGCCCGTGCCGCACTGTCCCAGTTGCGGCGGCGTGATCAAGCCGGACGTCGTGCTCTATGAGGAAGCGCTCGATGCGAATGATATTGATGAGGCAATCGATGAGATTTCCCAGGCTGATATGCTCATCATCGGCGGGACGAGCCTTGTCGTCTATCCGGCGGCAGGCTTCGTCACCTATTTTCGCGGCGATGCCCTCGTCGTCATCAATCAGGACGCGACGCCGCAGGATGACCGCGCCGATTTCGTCTTCCATGACAGCGTAGGGAAGGTATTGGAAATGGCTGTGGAGGTGGATTAGGAGTCTCGAGTGACTAGTGACTGGTGACTGGTGACTAGTGACTGGTGGCTTGAATACCACTTTCGGGCATCGCCCCATATATGTTCGCGGCGAAGCCGCCACCATAATCCTGAACCCTGAACCCTGAACCCCATTGAGTATACACTCCAACGCATAGACTTTCTTTTATCTGTTTCAAATGCTATAATACAGGTATACTCGAGAAATGATCAAGGGAAACACTGATTAAATCGTTGTCAGATTTTACTCTTGAATTTTTATGCATAGCAAGGAATAACCTGACGCGAATAGCGAGCTATTTAAGGAAGGCTATGACGAAGCTATGTATAAAAATTCTTGTAGAAGCTGACTCTGCGATTTAATCAGCGTTTCCCAGGCATTTTTCGTACACTCTATTTCCTTATAGAAAGGACAGAAAACCATGGAATATCGTATCGAACATGACACCTTAGGCGAAGTGAAAGTCCCAGCGGACCATATGTGGGGCGCGCAGACCCAGCGCTCTTCTGAAAACTTCAAGATCGGAGCACGCATGCCGGAAGAGATCATTCATGCGTTTGCCGTGCTGAAGAAATGCACCGCCCTTGCGAACCTCGCAGAAGGCAAGCTTTCGGAAGAAAAAGCGAAAGTCATTGCAGAGTCCTGCGACGAGATCCTCGCTGGAAAGTGGAATGGCGAATTCCCGCTCGTCGTGTATCAGACAGGCTCCGGCACGCAGAGCAATATGAACATGAATGAAGTCGTCGCGCACATCGCGAATGCGAAGCTCGAAGCTGCCGGCAGTGAGACCCGCATCCACCCGAATGACGATGTCAACATGTCCCAGTCTTCGAACGATACCTTCCCGACCGCTATGCACGTTGCGGCCGTTTCTGTCCTGCACCGCTGCCTCTACCAGCCGCTCGCGGAACTGATCGAGACCTTCCACAAGAAGAGCGAAGAATACATGCACGTCGTCAAGATCGGCCGCACCCATGTACAGGACGCCGTACCGCTGACCTTCGGACAGGAAGTCTCCGGCTGGACCACCATGCTCGAAAAGTGTCAGCACATGATTGAAGCATCGGAAAAATACCTTCTGGGGCTTGCCATTGGCGGCACTGCTGTCGGTACCGGCCTCAATGCGCCGAAAGACTTCGGCACCAGAGTATCGGCTGAGATCGCCAAAGAAACAGGCCTTCCTTTCGTATCGGAGGAAAATAAATTCTATGCGCTGACCGGACGCGATGACTTCGTTTTCGCGCATGGCGCTCTCGAAGCTCTTGCGATGGATTGCATGAAGATCGCTGACGACCTTCGCCTCCTGGCAGGCGGGCCAAGAGCCGGCCTCGGTGAACTCACCATCCCGGCGAACGAACCGGGCTCTTCCATCATGCCGGGCAAAGTGAACCCGACCCAGTGCGAAGCCCTGACCATGGTCGCCTGCCGCGTTCATGGCAATCAGGCCGTCGTATCCATGGCCTCCTCTCAGGGCCGCTTCGAGCTGAACGTCTATGCACCGGTTCTGGCACAGGCCTTCATCGAATCCGTCAAGCTCCTGGGTGAAGCCATCCACTCCTTCAATATCCACTGCGCCGTCGGCATCGAAGTCAACCATGACCGCATGGAAGAGCTGGTGGAGAAATCCCTGATGCTCGTCACCGCTCTCGCGCCGCACATCGGCTATGAGAAATCCGCTAAGATTTCGAAGAAAGCCTTCGCAGACGGCAGCTCCCTGAAGGAAGCCGCTCTGGCTCTGGGCTATGTGACCGAAGAAGAATATGACCAGTGGGTCGTCGCAAAAGATATGTGTAATGTAGATCGGTAATTTCTTATCAATGAAAAGCCGGGCGAAAGCCCGGCTTTTTTGTATGTTATCACGCTAGGGAAATGCTGATTAAATCGCAGAGTCAGACTTTACAAGAATTTTTATACATAGCTTCGTCATATCCTTCCTTAAATAGCTCGCTATTCGCGTCAGGTTATTCCTCGCTATGCATAAAAATTTCAAGAGTAAAATCCGACAACGATTTAATCCGTGTTTCCCTAGGTCAAAGCGCGCAATAAATATATATAAATATTTGACAAATGTTAGAGGGGGGGTAAAATCAAATTAACTTAATAATTACAAGGAGGCGTTCTATGGCTACTCAAAATTTTTCTTGTCCGCAGTGTGGATCGGAAAACATTCAAAGATTTTCGGTCGCTTTTCGCGGAGGTGCGTCTACGATTGATACCAAGACCGCGGGTACCGGTGTTGGGTTAAGCGGAGGGCATTTAGGTATTGGCGTAGGTGGTGCACATACAACCGGCGTGCAGATGACACAGCTGGCCAAAGAGGTAGCACCTCCTGTAAAAAAGAAATACCTTTTCCCCATTATCGCATCCATTATTGTATCTTTTGTACTCAGGGTGTTTACAGAGTCTATTATTGGTGCTACAGTAAGTGGACTCCTTGGTTTCATTGGGTTTGCGGCTTGTCTTTATTTTCTTGCATATCAAAAAACGTATCTTTGGAATAAGAATGTTTGGCCGGAATTATATAATCAATGGGAACATTCGTGGGTTTGTCTTAAATGTGGACATAAATTCATCATGTAAGTAAATAATTAAATAAAAAACGTGGCGAACTTTGGGCTTGCCACGTTTTTGTTTATTATTTATGATTACCTCTAAATGCAAGAAATTCTTTTGACACATCCTGTATAATAGAGATAGAAACCAGCTGGGGGAGCCCTAAGGGGCTGAGAGGCGCGAAGCGCTGACCCTTTGAACTTGAATCGGATCATACCGACGTAAGGAAGCGGGCTCTATTTTGACAGAGTATCCGCCGGAGGCGGATTTTTTTATTGGAGGTTGACTATGACGCAGCTTGAAGCAGCAAGAGAAGGCATCATCACGAAGGAAATGGAAATCGTTGCACGCGAAGAGGGCGTGAGCGTAGAATTCATTCGCTCCGGCATCGCGGAGGGGACGATCGTTCTTCCAGCGAATATTTACCATACATCGCTCCATCCGTATGCGATCGGCAAGGGGCTTCGGACGAAGATGAATGTGAATCTGGGGATTTCCTCTGATGTATGCAACTATGACACGGAGCAGGCGAAGGCGAAGCTCGCCTGGGAGATGGGGGCGGAGGCCATCATGGATCTGTCCTGCTATGGGGAGACGGCGCCGTTCCGTGAATGGCTGGTGAAGAACAGTCCGGCGTCCGTCGGCACGGTGCCGATGTATGATGTGAAGGGCGTCCTTCACAAGGGGCTGAAGGATATGACGGCAGATGATCTCTTTTCTGTCGTGGAACGTCATGCGAAGGATGGCGTGGATTTCATGACGATCCATGCGGGGCTGAACCGCGAGACGGCGAAGCACATCATGAGAAATAAGCGCATCACGAATCTCGTTTCCCGCGGCGGCTCGGTGCTCTTTGCGTGGATGTACATGCACGGGAAGGAGAATCCTTTCTACGAACAGTTTGACCGTCTGCTGCTGCTTTTGAAGAAATATGATGTCACACTGTCTTTGGGCGATGGATGCCGCAGCGGCTGTGGGCATGACTCGACAGATGCCGTGCAGATCTCGGAGCTGATCAATCTGGGTGAGCTGGTCGTGCGTGCGCGCAAGGCGGGGGTACAGGTCATGGTGGAAGGCCCGGGGCATATGCCGATCTCGGATATCCGCATGAATGTGGAGATCGCAAAGAAGCTCACTCACCAGGCGCCTCTCTATGTCTTGGGACCGATCGTCACCGATGTGGCACCGGGCTATGATCACATCACTGCGGCGATCGGGGGGACGCTGTCGGCCGCATGCGGGGCAGACTTCCTCTGCTACGTCACTCCGGCGGAGCATCTGCGTCTGCCGGATCTGGATGATGTACACGAAGGGATCGTGGCTTCGAAGATCGCCTGCCACGCCGCGGACCTCGCCAAGGGGGTGAAGGGCGCGGAAAAATGGGATGAAGAAATGAGCTGGGCACGCCGCAAGGTGGACTTCCATCGCATGATCCCGCTCGCCATCGATCCGGGCAAGGCGCGTCGCTACAGAGAGAGCAGCATCCCGGAAGATGAACAGACTTGTACGATGTGCGGCTCCATGTGTCCGATGAAGACGCTTGATGAGATCTTGAATAATCGCAATGCGGAGGAGGATCCGTTTAAGGACTAATGAAAAGGCTGCGCCGGAAGGCGCAGCCTTTTTAGGTTCAAGAGGTTCAAGAGGTTCAAGAGGTTCAAGAGGTTCAAGAGGTTCAAGAGGTTCAAGAGGTTCAAGAGGTTCAAAGGGTTCAGTGGGTTCAACGGGAAAAGGTGACGGCATCGCCGCCATATATGGAGCGATGCACGATTGAGATGTTAGATGTCTGATATTTCTCAGTCTTCCAGTTACCAGCGATTCTCTATCCCGCATCCCTGCTTTCAGTCTTTGGGGGGATTCTTTTCTCAGCCCGTCATCCCGAGCGTAGTCGAGGGATTTTCTGCATGCATGCGTTCATCCCCTTATATGGGATAACGGTGTTTCCCATTTTACGAATAGTGAACAATCACCGATGAACCACGAACGAAAAAGATTTCTCGCTTGCGCTCGAAATGACGATGCGAGTGAAAACGGAAGAGGACATCTTACTGTGGCTAGGGATTAGTGACTAACCCCCAGTTCCTAGTCCCTAATCCCCAGCCCCCAGCCACTAGTCACTAGTCACTTCTCCCCGCGATGGCAAAGAAGTTTTCGAGTATCTTCCCGCCCATCGGGGTCATGATGGATTCGGGATGGAACTGGAGGCCGTAGATGGGATAGCCTTTGTGTGAGACGGCCATGATCTCACCGTCTTGGGTGCGGGCGGTGACGGTCAGGCAGTCCGGGATGGTTTGGGGATCGGCGGCGAGGGAATGGTAACGGGCGGCCTTGATGACGCGCGGCATGTTGGAAAAGAGGGGACTTTCCGTATCGAGGATGACGTCATAGGCTTTGCCGTGGACGAGCTCTTTCGCATAGGTGATGGTGGCACCGAAGGCCTGACAGATGGCCTGATGGCCAAGGCAGACGCCGAGGATGGGGAGCTTTCCGGCAAAGTAAGGGATCGAGGGGACGGTGACGCCGGCATCCTCGGGACGACCTGGACCGGGGGAGAGGAGGAGTCCTTCGGGATGCATGGCTTCGATTTCTTCCAGCGTATAGGCGTCGTTGCGGATGACTCTTATATCCGGATAGAGGCTGCCTGCGAGCTGGTAGAGATTGTAGGAAAAGCTGTCGTAGTTATCGATGAGAAGTATCATTCCAGACCTCCTTTGGCGGCTTCGATGGCCGTCACCATGGCTTTGGCTTTGTTGATGCATTCCTGATATTCGCGTGCGGGGACGCTGTCAGCGACGAGGCCAGCGCCGGACTGGATGCAGAGGGTGTCATTCTTTTTATAGGCGAGGCGGATGCCGATGCAGGTGTCCATATTTCCCGAGAGATCCAGGTATCCGATCGCGCCGCCGTAGATGCCGCGCTTACGGCTCTCTTCGTTTTGGATGATGGTGCAGGCGGAGAGCTTGGGCGCGCCGGAGAGGGTCCCGGCAGGGAGGACGGAGTCGATGGCATCAAGTGCGTCTTTTCCCTTCGCGATGCGGCCTTCGACGGTGGAGCCGATGTGCATGACGTGGGAGTAGCGGAGAATGTCCATGTAGCGGGTGACTTTCACGGAGCCGATCTCGCTGACGCGTCCGAGGTCATTGCGTCCGAGGTCGACGAGCATGTTGTGTTCGGCGATCTCTTTCTCATCCGCAAGGAGCTCTTTTTCCAGCTGCCGGTCTTCGTCCTCTGTTTTTCCTCTCGGACGGGTACCGGCAAGCGGGAAGGTATAGAGGGTGCCATCTTCCAGCTTGGCAAGGGTCTCGGGAGAGGCACCGGCAATCTCTACATCATCGCTTACGAAGTAGAACATGTAGGGCGAGGGGTTCAGGACGCGGAGCGTGCGGTAGACATCGAAGAGACTGCCGGTCGCTTTTGCGGTCAGGGGATTTGACAGGACGACCTGAAAAATGTCGCCCTCGAAGATGTGGTGCTTGGCATGCTCGACCATACGGGAAAATTCTGCCTCATTGTGCGCAGGAGTGAGCTTCGTCTCGAGGTGGAGCGGCTTGAAGACGGCACGCGCCCCGCTCTTCAGGAGGGACACCATTTCTTGGATCTCGCACCCGGCCCTTTCGTAGGAGGCTTCAAGGTCATCGGTCCTGACGCCTGCGATGAGGATGAGCTTCTGTTTGTACGCATCAAAGACGATGAGCTTGTCAAAGAGCATGAGGTCGACGTCTTGGAAATCGGCATTCTCGGTGCTGTCAAGCTGTAGTGTAGGCTCGGCGTACTTGATATAGTCGTAGGAGAAATAGCCGACAAGGCCGCCGGTGAAGGGGGGAAGTCCCTGCAGTTTCGGACTTTTGCAGTCTGCGAGGATCTTGCGGATGGCGATGCCCGGATGCGTGACATGCACGATGGTCTCGTCGGTCATGTGATCCTCTTCGCCGCTTCGGATGCGGAGGCGTCCATTGAGGCAGGTGAGCTCGAGCGATGGGTCGTAGCCAAGGAAGGAGTAGCGGCTCCATGGCTGGTTATTTTCTGCACTTTCTAATAGGAAGCAGTGATGGCTCGTCGCACGCAGCGTGCGCATGACTTCGATGGTCGTGAAGGCATCTGCCATGATCTCATGGCAGAGCGGTATGCGGCGGATCGAGCGATCCTTCGCGATGGTTTTCATTTCAGAGAGAGAGGGATACATAGGGACTCCTTTTTGAGAAAACGTGACTGGTGATCGGGAGATGCCGCGGAGCGTTTGCGCTTGGGCGGCATGTCTTTTGTGACAGCCGGAAGGCTTCTTGCTGCGTCTGAACCCGTTTCTGCTCCAAACAAAAAACTCCGTCCTCGGCAAAAGATTTGCCAAGGACGGAGTGTATCCGCGGTGCCACCTTGATTCATGTCATCGACATGCACTTAGCGAAGTACCAGCATACTTCCGGCAACTGACGTATGCCTTACGTCGCAGGATACTCGGCTCTCCCTTTCACTGCGCCCTCTGCGGTCCATTTGGCAGGCTGCCTTCGATCCATTCTCATCAGGTAGGACTCTCTGTGCGCGCATCTCCTGCTTTGATCTCCGCTTCAACGGTTTGATTGTTTGTAGGATACCGCGCGGACGGGGGCGCTGTCAAGAGGAAGACGATGACGGGTCACGCTTCTTCTTGCTCCTTAAGGAAACACTGATTCAATCGTTGTCAGATTTTACTCTTGAATTTTTATGCATGGCGAGGAATAACCTGACGCGAATAGCAAGCTATTTAAGGAAGGCTATGACGAAGCTATGCATAAAAATTCTTGTGAAAGCTGACTCTACGATTGAATCAGCGTTTCCTTAAGTACCCATACATACGCGTCATTTCCGTTTCCATGCACGCCGAGGATCTCGGGGGAAAAGTCCGGGAAGGTACTGCTGTATTTCTGAAGGAAGAGGAAATAGGAAAGTACCTCATCCGTCCAGACCTCGCCGGGCTCCAAGACAGTGATGCCGGGAGGATAGGGGAGGATCATTTCCAGCGATACGCGTCCTTTGGCTTCACAAAGCGGGACGCGCTCGCGTTCTCCCCTAAGGAAGGCCTGATGGGCGCTTCGCCCGGTGAGGGCGGCTTTCGGGAGATGATCTTCGGCGAAGAGTGTCTGCGAAAGACGGGAAGCCTGTTCTTTCTCCAGAAAATCCATGTAGCGCAGGGAGTAGTCTTTCAGTCCCTCGCCCGGAAGGCAGGTGACGTCCGGCGCGAAGGCGGACATCGGCGCATTGTCTTCATAGGCGCCCTCACAGTCTTCGAAGAGCGAGAGGAGGTGCTCCCATTTCTCCTCCCTATCGCTTGGTTCTACGAGGAAGAGGAGGGTGTGGAAATCGGATTTCTCCGCGGTCACATGATGACTTTCGAGCCAGTGAGAGAGGAGCGGAGCGGGGAGGGGGCCGGTCGTGAGGAGCACTTTGCAGGGGTCTGTGAGGTAGAGGTTTTCTGCGATATGGGAGAAGCCGTGCCATGTGTCTTTGGGGGAAATCGCAAAGAACGCGGGGTCCGAGAGGATTTCTTCTGTCGGATGGGTTTCCCAGGAAGCGGCGCGCACCATGGGAGCGGTGAAGGGCCGGAGGAGGCGGCAGCGCTTGAGGATGGATCTCTTTAGCTCTGTTGCCGTGATCGCGGCTTTTTGCCAGAGCTCCCTTCCTTTCTTCTGGTGGAGGTACGCATTCATTTCCAGTCCTGCAAGGAGCGGATAGTAAGGGGAGGTCGATATGTGCATGAGGTAGGCGGCCTGCAGGACATCATCCTCGAGGTAGCGCGCCATCCCCCGCAGGTGGCTGTCCTTCTTGTGGAGCTGGCTCGTCATAGAGAATCCGGCAAGCTGCTTGTGGACGGACTGCGTCACGAGAATGCCGGGATCGTCTTTCGTCAGGGGGAAGGTGAGGACGGCAGAATCCTGAAGGAGTGGGAGAAAATTTTCGTAGCCGGCCCACGCGCCGTCGAAGAGAATGTAGTCACAGAGGGGGCCGATGCGGCGAAGGATTTCTTTCGCATTCAGAAAGAGGCCGTCATAGGTAGAGAGCTGGAGGCAGGCAAGGCGGTAGGGACGCTGCTTTTTCCCTGCATCGGGCGAGAGCTTTGCCGCTTTCTCGCGAAGACGCGTGGGGTCAAGCGTTTCTTCCGTCAGTCCGCCGATGATGCCGCTTTCGTTTCGCTCGGAGGCGAGGTAGACAGGAAGTCCGCCGGCAGCGGCGAGTGCGGCCTGCGAGGCGGACTTGTGGTTATTCCTGTCGAAAAGAATGAGGTCGCCCTCGGAAACGAGTGCGCTGATCGCGATGCGGTTCGATGTCGAGGTGCCGCCTAAGATGAAGAAGCAGCGGTCGCTGCCATATACGCTCGCGGCGAGAGCTTCTGCTTCTCCCGAGACGCCTTCGTGCGAGGACGGATCACCGATGACAGAAGAAGAGTCCGAGATGTCCGCGGTGAAAGCGCCTTCACCGAGCGAAGAGACAAAGGCGCGTCCCTCGGGGATTTCTTCAAACAGCGCGCCGCTGTGGTGTCCCGGCGTGCAGAAATCATCGCGCGCTTCTTTCGCAAAGTTCAAAAGTGCTTTCGTGAAGGGGGGAAGGTGGTGGGAATCGTTCATGGGTATCAGCTCCTTTTAGAGGTATTGTAACATAAGTTGGGGGGCAGGGTTAGCCCTGGGGGCGTGTCGCCCCTTGATTGGGGATGAAAGCCTCACTTGAATGAGAAATTAGAAATGAGAAATGAGAAATGGTGGTGCGGCGCATAAAAACATGGAAGCGCCGCGGAGGTTTGAAACTGGCGGTTTTCTCGAATCGCAAACCTAATCCCTAGCCACTAATCCCTAGCTACCAGTCACAAGTCACTAGTCGCTAGCTACTCATCCCTGCTTTCAAACTTCAGGTTGATGGGTTCAGGGTTAGCCCCGGGACGGCTCCGTCCACTGATTATGAATGAAAGCTCGGCTCTCTAGTTGGAGTGAGGAGTGAGGAGTGGTGGTGCGGCGCATAAAAATCAAAAGCGCCGCAGAATTTTGATAGCGCTTCGCGCCGTCGTCATTTCGAGCGAAGCCCTCGAATCTTTTTCGTTCGCGATCAGGCGGATTATGTTTGTAAACCCTAAACGGGAAACCTGTTATCCTCAAGACCTTCGGGCATCGCCCCATATTATATTCGCGGCGAAGCCGCCACCTTCATTCCTAATTCGAGCAGAGCGTTCATCCCCGATCAAGGAACAGCACGCCCATGGGCTAACCCTGAACCTATAATCCTATCAACAAACGATTCGATTTATGATAATATAATAGAGTACATTCATGATGGGGTCGTGCGCGCAAGGAGGCGGGAGAGATCGAAACAGAATATCAGGTGAATCTTCCAGTCTTCGAAGGACCGCTGGATCTCTTGTTGCACCTTGTGACGAAGAACCGGATCGATATCCATGACATACCGATCCATGAGATCACCGAGCAGTATCTCGCGTATCTCCGGAAAGCGCAGGAGCTCGATCTGGAGCTGGCGAGCAGTTTCTTCGCCATGGCCTCGACGCTGCTCTTCATCAAGTCGCGGATGCTGCTCCCGAAGCGGCGGCAGGAGGCGGCCGATGAGACAGAAGACCCGAGAGCCGAGCTCGCGCGGTCGCTCGAAGAATTCAAGCGAATGAAGGAGATTAAGGGACGCATCGAGGAGCTCATCGAAGCTGAGCGGCCGTACTGGAAGAAAGAGCCCGAGGCTATGAAGGGCGGGCTGTATCAGGGGCGGATTTCCCTCTTGAAGCTGCGCGCCGCCTTTCTCTCGCTCTATGACTCTCTCCATGAAGAGGAGGAAGAAATCCTCGCCCCCGAAGAGGTGTCGATGGAGCAGGAAATGGAGACACTGAAGGAGACACTCTCGCGACTTCGCCGTGTGGACTTCACGCAGTATTTCCGGCGGCTGAAGACACGCCTCCGCCTCGCCGTTACCCTCGTGGCACTCCTTGAACTGATCCGTCTTGGAGAGGCAAGAGTGATCGAAGGGGCAGGGGGATTGGAAATCGTGAGGGATTAGGGGTTAAGGTTCAAGTAGTCGGGCTAACCCTGAAGTTTGAAAGCAGGGATGATTAGTAGCTAGGGATTAGTGGCTAGGGATTAGGAGCCGCAAGTGACTGGTAGCTAGTGACTGGTGACTTAAATACCACCTTCGGGCATCGCCCTATTTATACTCCGCGGCGCTTCTGCTTTTTATGCGCCGCACCATCATTCCTAATTCCTCATTCCTAATTCCTCATTCGCGCAAAGCTTTCATTCATAATCAGTGGACGAGCCGCCCCACGGGCTAACCCTGACCCCTGAACCCTATTTCCAATTTCTCAAATCCGTAGTATAATATGCATACGTCATCTCATAAGCACATGATAGAATGACATATAGGAATAATTCTATATCAACGCCAGAAAATGAAGCAAAGGAGTGTAGAAGAATATGGCAATCAAGACAAGAAAAGTGGGAATCATCGGTGCCGGCAATGTCGGCTCTCATCTGGGACTGCAGCTCGCGGTACAGGGGCTGGCGGATGAAGTCGTTTTCTACGACGTGAACAATGACAAGGCGATGGGTGAATCCCTCGACCTGATGGATGCGGTCAGCTACCAGCCGCATCATTTCGAAGCGTATGCAGGTACGATCGATGACATGAAGGATGCGGACATCATGATCAATGCATCCGGCAAGCCGCGTCTGCCGGGACAGACCCGTCTCGACATGATGGATGGCGGCATCGCGACGACGAAGGAATTCCTGCCGCTCATCGAAAAGTCCGGCTTCGACGGGATCATCATCTCGATTTCCAATCCATGCGATATCATCGCAGAATATATCCAGTACAAGCTGGACTATCCGAAGAATAAGATCATCGGTTCCGGCACGGCGCTCGACTCTGCTCGTCTGCAGTACCAGCTGTCTGACCAGCTGAAGATCAACCGCCGCTCGCTTACCGCGTACCTCTTGGGTGAACACGGGGACTCGAGCATGATCCCGTGGAGCCATGTCACGGTCGCCGGCAAGAAGCTGGATGAACTGCTCGCTGAAAAGCCGGAGCTTTACAAGATGGATCCGAAGGATGTCATTCTGGAAAAGGTACATCGTGAAGGCTATGTGGAAAATACGACCAAGGGCTGCACGGAATTTGGTGTCACCTCGGCAACCGCGGAACTGGTTCGTGCGATTTACCACAATGAACACAAGGTGCTGCCGGTTTCTGTATACCTCGATGGCCCGTATGGCATCTCTGACAGCTTCGCTTCTGTCCCGGTCAAGATCGGCAAGGATGGTGTAGAAGACATCATCGAGCTCCATCTGACGGAGGAAGAAAATGCGGAACTGCAGGCTTCGATCAAAGTCCTGAAGGAACATTTCGCAAGAGCGCTGACGCTGTAAGAGCATGAAAAGGACGTGTGAGAAATCACAGGTCCTTTTTTGATGGTTTAGGGTTCAACGGGGTATAGTGACTAGTGACTTGTGATTGGTAGCTAGGGATTAGTAGCTAGGGATGAGTGGCTAGGGATTAGGAACCCCAAGTGATTAATGACTGGTGACTAGTGACTGGGATTCTCCGGCATCGTCATCCCGAGCGCAGCCGAGGGATCTTTCTTGCAGATCGGCTTTCATATCGTTTGTGTCCTATCCGCCCCTTTGGGGCACCTTCCGCTCGAGGGGAAGGTGAAATCAGAGCGGTGCATCGTACTAATATATAAGGAAACGCTGATTAAATAGCAGAGTCAGATTCTACAAGAATTTTTATACATAGCTTCGTCATATCCTTCCTTAAATAGCTCGCTATTCGCGTCAGGTTATTCCTCGCTATGCATAAAAATTCAAGAGTATAATCTGACAACGATTTAATCAGTGTTTCCATAAAAAAATTGCGGCGTAGCCGCCACCACAACCTTGAACCCTGAACCTTGAACCAACAACCTTTAATCCAAAATTTTCTTTCCAAACGACCTTGCTATCACTCGTCCTTTATGATAAAATACTTTGGTATGAATAATGCAGACGGGAGGTGAAACCATTGCCACAGATTAAATCCAATATGAAAAGCATGAGACAGGACGCTGCTAAGAAAGCTGCTAACGCTGCTGTTAAATCCCAGATTCACGGCGCTATCAAGAAAGCTGTCGCTGCTGCTAACTCTGAAAATAAAGACGAAGCTTTTCGTGCTGCTGTAAGCATCATCGACAGCGCTGCTAAAAAAGGCGTGATCCACAAGAATGCTGCTGCTCGTAAAAAATCCCGTCTGAACGCAAACGTAAATGCTGCTATCGCTGCTGAAAAAGCTGCAGAAGCTAAAGAAGCTGCTGCTGAAGCTAAGGAAGAAGCAAAAGAAGCTTACAAGGAAAAGATGGAAGAAAAGGCTTAATTTTCCGAGAGAGAAATCCCATGGTCTTAGGACTGTGGGATTTTTTATTTTGGGATTCAGGGTTAGTCCGTGGGTTACGCCCCACGGGCTAACCCCGAACCTTGAAGTTTGAAAGCCGAGATTGGGTTCGGGGTTCAGGTTGATGGGTTCAAGGTTGTGGTGGCAGCTTTGCTGCAAAATACATATTTGCGGCGGAGCCGCCACCACCATTTCTCATTTCTAATTTCGCATTTCTAATTCGTGCAAAGCTTTCAGCCGTAATCAGTGGACGAGCCACCCCACGGGCTAACCCCGAACCCCGAACCCCGAACCTTGAACCTTGAACCCTGCTTTAGTACAATAGAGCAAAAGGAGGTACGAGCTATGTTTGTCGGTGTAGATCTGGTGAAGATCGCGCGGTGGGAGCGGATCCTTGAGAAATTTCCCCGCCGCACGGAGAAGATTTTCACGGAAGAAGAGATCGCGCATTGCGAGAAGAAGGGGAGGAAGCGCGCGGAGTCGTATGCAGCGCTCTGGGGAGCGCGAGAGGCGGCAGGAAAGGCGCTCGGGATCGGCATTTTCGGTTCGGCGTGGCGAGATGCGTATGTGACATGGGGGAAGTGGGGGCAGCCGGAGCTTCACCTCGCGGGGACGTTTGCCAAGCGGGCAGAAGAGCTTAGCATTACGGAGATGTCGATTTCTATTTCACATGAAGAAGAGATGGCGATCACGGTGGTCGTCATGGCAGGAGGTCATCATGAAGTACATCACGACGGCTGATGAGTCTCGCTCGCTCGACCGAGAAGCGATGACGAGCTACGGATTTCCCGAAGCGGTGCTGATGGAGAATGCGGGGCGCGATGTGGTATCGCTGCTTCATCCGGAAATCGACTGGAAGGGAAAGTCGGTGGTGGTGGTCTGCGGGACGGGCAACAATGGCGGAGACGGCTTTGTCATCGCAAGGTATTTGTGCGCGCTGTCCGCCAGCGTTGCGGTGCTCTTGTGCGGCAATGAGGCGCATATGAGCGAGACGGCACGTCTGTATCGCCGGATCGTTGAAAAAATGTGGGTACAGGTCATCCCTGTCAGTGAGGATACGGACTGGGAGACGCCGCTGGAGAGTGCGGATGTCATCGTGGATGCGCTGATCGGTACGGGGCTTTCTCGTGAGGTCACCGGCGTGAAGGCTGAGGTGATAGAGATGATGAATGCATCGCGTGCGTCGGTCGTCTCTGTCGATGTACCGAGCGGCCTCTCTTCGGATACGGGAGAGCCTATGGGGCTTGCCGTCATGGCAGATTACACGGTGGCGCTGGAGTCGTACAAGCGCTGTCATGTGCTTTCTCCCGGCCACGAGTACTGCGGCAAGGTGCTCTATAGCGCGATCGGCCTCCCCGCGGCGGTGGGCCGCTCTCTTCCCGTGAGCCTTATCGAAGAGAGAGAGGTGGGGAACCTGCTGCCTGTAAGGGAGCGCATGTGTCATAAAGGAAAGAATGGATTCATCGGTATCATCGCCGGCTCTGCCGGCATGGAAGGGGCGGCGCTCCTCGCCGGACAGGGCGCGCTCCATGCCGGGGCCGGCAAGGTGGCTGTCGTGACTGTGCCAAAGGCGGCGGCTGCGCTCGCGGGCAAGGTGCCCGAGCTCATGGTGTCGTCCGTGGGGGATTCGGATTTCTTCACGTCTGCTATGGCAGAGGAAGTCCTCCAAAAGGCAGAGGCTTATGATGTGCTCGCCATCGGGCCGGGGCTTGGCAGGGACGTAGAGACGCAGCGCTTCGTGAAGGAAATCCTCACACGTTGGAAGAAGCCGGTCATCGTCGATGCAGATGCGCTCTATGCGGTGAAGGAGATGGAAATCGATCTCGCCAGCTGCCCCGGGCAGCTAATCCTGACGCCGCATGTGGGGGAATTTGCTCATCTCACAGGAAGGACAGCGGCTGATGTGGAAAGAGAGCGTATCGATGGCGCGATCGCTTTTGCGATGGATCGGGAGGTGACGCTCGTCCTGAAGGGCATGCCGACCGTCATCTGCGCGGCAGATGGCTTCGCTTATGTGAATGAGACCGGAAATCCCGGCATGGCGACAGGTGGTATGGGTGATACTCTGACAGGGATCATCGCCGCTCTTGCCGGGCAGGAGATGGATCCGGAGCCGGCTGCGATCTGCGGCGTCTACCTTCACGGTCTTGCTGGCGATCTTCTGGCGAAAGAGACACCTGTCGGCTATACCGCAAGCGATGTGGCAAGGATGGTGCCGAGGGCGAGGGAAATGGTGACTGGGGACTAGTGGCTAGTGACTGGTGACTGGTAGCTAGGGATTAGTAGCTAGGGATTGGGTTTGCGATACGAGAAAACCAGTAGTGTCAAATCTCCGCGGCGCTTTTGATTTTTATGCGCCGCACCGACTCCCTTGAACCTTTTGAACCTATAGAACCCGATGAACCTCTTTCGCGCGCAATCAAAGGGCGCCCCGCCCCACGGGCCTACCCTGAACTCGTTGCACCTATTTTATAAAAGGAGATTTATATGTTATCCATCAAACAGATCTGGAAATACCTTCTTGCCATCGTACTGACACTCACGGTCGGGCTGGCGGCCGCGGGGTGCGGCGGAGCGGCAGCTTCTTCTTCTGCGGCTTCGAAAGCGAAGAGCAGCGCGGTGAAGGGCGGGAAGGCTCTCACGGTCCGCATGCTCGACATCGGGCAGGGAGATGCCTGTCTGCTGGAGAAGGACGGAAAATTCGTCCTGATCGACAGCGGTGACATCGAGCACCGCGATGCCATCGTGGCGCTGCTCAAAAAGTACAAGGTGAAGAGTCTGTCCAAGGTGGTGATCACGCATCCGCACGCGGATCATCTGGGCGGGATGAATGCGATTTTCAAAAATTTCAAGGTCGAAGCCATCTATGATGACGGCATGCCATCCGGCACGGCGTCTTACAAGAACTATCTGAAAGCCATTAAGGCGAACCAGATCCCCTATAAGGCACTGAAAGCGGGCGATGCGCTTACCTTCTTCGATGGCGTCAGCTACAAGGTGCTCGGGCCGGTCAAGGTCATCAAGGATCAGAAGGGAAATTCCGACTTCAATAACAATTCCATCGTCGGCAGGCTCTCTTATGGCAATTTCTCCATGATGTTCACCGGCGATGCGGAAAAAGAGGAGGAAGCATCCATCCTCGCTGACCGAGGGACGCTCAAGAGCGATGTGCTGAAGGTCGGCCATCACGGCAGCCGCACGTCGACGTCTCCGGACTTTTTGAAGGCTGTCGCACCGAAGGAGGCTTTCATTTCCTGCGGACTGAACAATGACTATGGACATCCGCATAAGACGACCGTGGTAAAGCTTGAAAAAGCGAAGGTCCACATTTACCGTACCGACCGTGACGGTACGCTGACCTTGACCACCACGGGGGACGGATACAAGATCACAAAGGAGCGCTAAGATGAAAAAGGAACTGACACTGGACCGCATCGAGGGGAAGAAGGCGGTCTTCCTGACGGAAGAGGAAGAGGAAATCAAGCTGCCTGCCGCCTGGTTTGAGGATCTCCACGAAGGCATGGCAGTCGATATGAGCCTCGTAGAAAATGAAGACCGCGAATCCGCTTCGCTCCAAGAAGCGGAGGACCTGCTGGCACAGATCCAAAAGATGAATGGGGGAGAGTAATTAGGAATTAGGAATTAGAAATTAGAAATGAAGGTGGCGGCTTCGCCGCGAATATATGAGGAGCGATGCCCGAAAGTAGTATTCAAGTGACTAGTGACTAGTGACCAGCCACCAGCCACTAGTCACCATTTTCCCCCTTTACATTTCCCCGATTTCCTCCTAATATAAGAGGCATCACGAAAAATGTGTGATGATTTCTTATATCAGGAGGTTTTTTATGGCACAGACTAAGAGAGAACTTGTACAGGCGGCTCTTGATTGCAAACCGGTCGAACGCGTACCGGTAGGTTTCTGGCATCATTTTCTGGCAGATCAGAGACATGCAGACGCACTGGCCGATCACTCTGCATGGGTAGACAACCTGGCAGGGCATGATACCTTTTACCAATCATGGCATCCGGATTTCATGAAAATCATGACCGATGGTTTCTTCCTCTATCCGCATGAGCAGCTGCACGATCTGAAATCGATCAAAGACGCAGCCGGCATCAAGCCGCTCGGCAGGGACTCTGCGTGGGTGCAGAAGCAGGTCGAGCTCTGCGGCATCCTCTCTGAACGCTATGGCAAGGAAGTCATGATGTTTTACAACCTTTTCGCACCGACACGCTGCATCGAATTTCAGCAGACGGGGAGCGATGCGAAGACGGTCATCACCGGCTTCATGAAGGAAGATCCGGAAGCGCTGAAGGAAGTCATGGCTGTCCTCACGGAAGACATCGCAACGCTTGCCAAGGCTGTCATCACGGATGGTCACGCAGATGGGGTCTACCTCTCCGTCCAGAATATCCCGCATCCGGATATGACGGAAGAGAAATATAAGGAATTCATCACGCCATCCGAGGTCGCTGTCCTTGAGGCGGCAAATTCTGTGTCCGACTACAACCTTCTTCATATTTGTGGCTATATGGGATGCCACAATGACCTTCACTGGTACAAGGACTATCCGGCCAAAGCCATCAACTGGGCGGTCGCTTTTGAAGGCGTGCCGATGGAAGAAGGCGAGGAGATCTTCGGCCATCGCTGCGTGATCGGCGGCTTTGACAACAATGCGGACGGTGTTTTGTACAGCGGATCCAAGGAAGAGGTGCAGGCAGAAACACGCGCCATTCTGGATCGGGCAGGTACCAGAGGTGTCATCCTCGGAGCGGACTGCACCGTGCCGAAGGATATCGATCCGGAGCGTTTCAACTGGGTAAGAGATGCAGCGGCAGAGTATAAGAAGTGACTGGGTGAATCCCGTGGGGCGTGCCGTCCACTGATCGTGGATGAAAGCTTCGCTTGAATGAGAAATTAGAAATGAGAAATGCGAAATGGTGGAGCGACGCAAAAAATAATGAAGCGCCGCGAGTATATATGGGGTGATGCTCTAAAGTGGTATTTAGTCACGAGTCACCAGTCACTTTGCACCCCTAATCCCTAGCCACTCATCCCTAATCCCTGCTTGCAAACTTACAAGCAAAAAGAGCAGCCAATGGCTGCTCTTTTGTTTTATAGGAAAATAAAAGGGGCTGTGAAATAATAGCTCTATGAACACAAAAAAGGACTTTCGATTTTTGCGAATCAAAAGTCCTTTTTTGTGTTAGAATTTATTTGGAATGAAAAACCTAACTGTGTATTATGGTACTCCCAAACAGGGAATTTTACCAGCATTTTTTTCTGAGTGCCTAGATA